>CEUN01043250.1_pt1 | contig 31559 bp, 28 predicted proteins | sample 361501 | NCBI WGS metagenome assembly CEUN01 (sample SAMEA2622801, study PRJEB7988) | marine metagenome | biome: marine biome (ENVO:00000447); feature: marine epipelagic mixed layer (ENVO:xxxxxxxxx); material: "saline water (ENVO:00002010), including plankton (ENVO:xxxxxxxx)" | depth 120 m | reverse complement strand
AATTAAGGGTGTATATAAGGTTGTTAGAGATTAATATTTATTTTAGTGAAAGATTTTAAATGACTGAGAAGGTAAAAAATAATCAGCAGGTCGTAAAAGATGTTTTTTCAAAATATCTAGATTCCAAATCCCACCGAAAAACCCCTGAAAGGTATGCTATATTAAAAGAAATATATGAGCTCGATGATCATTTTGATATTGAATCCCTTTATGACCTTATGAAAAAAAAGAAATACAGGGTTAGTAGAGCCACACTTTACAATACTATTGAACTTCTCCAAGAATGTCATTTAGTCAGAAAACATCAATTTGGAAGTACACAAGCTCACTATGAAAAGTCGTATTTTGACAGACAACATGATCACATAATTTTAACAGATACTGGTGAAGTTATTGAATTCTGTGATCCGAGAATTCAAAATATTAAAGAAAGTATCGAAGATATTTTTGATATCAGTGTTGATAAACATTCTTTATATTTTTACGCCTCTAAAAATAAAAAATGAAAATAGATTTAATTTTAGGCCTTCAGTGGGGAGATGAAGGAAAGGGTAAAATAGTTGATGTTTTAACTAACGATTATGATATTATAGCAAGATTTCAAGGTGGCCCCAATGCTGGACACACACTAGAATTTGATGGCATCAAACATGTTTTGCACACCATACCATCAGGAATTTTTCATACCAACAAGTTAAACATTATTGGTAACGGAGTTGTAATTGATCCCGTTATATTGAAGACTGAAATAGAAAAGTTGTATAAGCTTGATGTGGACTTAACTGAGAAGTTGATGATTTCAAGAAAGGCACATTTAATTTTACCAACCCACAGATTAATTGATAAAGCATCTGAACTTTCCAAGGGGAAAAAAAAGATTGGTTCTACTTTGAAAGGAATTGGCCCAACTTACATGGACAAAACAGGGAGGAACGGACTTAGAATTGGTGATTTAGAGCTTGATGGATGGAATGAAAAACTTAATAATCTGATAAATAAACATTTAAATCTGATTAAAAATTTCAATGTAGATTTTGATTTTGATATAAATCAATTAACTAATGAATTCTTAGAATCATTAGATTTTATGAAAAAGATAAAATTCATCGATAGTGAGCACTTCTTAAATAAATCAATTCATGATGGTAAAAGGGTTTTAGGAGAAGGTGCACAAGGGTCTTTACTTGACATTGATTTTGGCACATACCCATACGTTACATCATCCAACACTACATCTGCAGGAGCATGTACTGGTCTGGGAATAGCTCCAAATAAGATTAATAAAGTTTTTGGAATATTTAAGGCATATACAACAAGAGTTGGAAGTGGTCCTTTCCCTACTGAACTATTTGATTCAATTGGTGAAAGAATGGCAAAAATTGGAAATGAGTTTGGGGCAACCACTGGAAGACCCAGAAGATGTGGATGGCTCGATTTGGTTTCATTAAAACACTCAATCACTGTAAATGGGGTCACTGACCTCATCATGATGAAGGGTGATGTTCTATCTGGAATTAATAAAATAAAGGTCTGTACTAAATATAATTATAATGGAAATGCAGTAGATTATCTTCCATTCTCCATAGAGGAAGAAAACATTGAGCCTATATATGAAGAAATTGATGGATGGGAAGAAGATATCACTCAAGCAAAATCTTATAATGATTTGCCAGTAAATTTTAAAAATTATGTTGAATTTCTTGAAGATAAACTAAATTTAAAAATTAAAATAGTTTCCGTTGGACCAGACAGAACACAAACAATATTCGTTTAATAATTTTATTAGTATACTAATATTATTTATTTTTTTTTCAATTAATCTTCATTCACAAGAAAAAAACATTGAAATAATTACCGCCGGTTCATTTGACAGAAATGAATCCCTTTTTCCAGATGGAAATATTTTAAATGAGAGCAACAATAAAAAAGTTCATTTACGACATGACGAAATGGATGTTTTTTCAAAGAGATCCATTTTTTTTCAAAAAAGAAACTCATTTATTGCTACAGGTGAGGTGATTGTTAAACAAGGTGATTCAATAAATCTTTTTTGTGACTCACTAAATTACGATGGCGATACAAGAAAATTTTCTAGCTATGGATCGGTAAAGTTTATCAATGATGAAATGGAATTAAGTTCAAATGTTTTGTTTTTTGATAGAAATCTAAACGAAATATTTTTTAATGAAAATGGCAAAATAATCGATAGTTTATCAACTATTGAAAGTAAAAAGGGTAAGTACTTTATTGATAATAAAAAATATGAGTTTGAGGAGAATGTAAGAATCAATAATCCTGAGTATAAAATCAGATCTGATATGATGGATTATTTTTTAGATACTGAATTAGCTTATTTCTTTAAAAAATCTACAATCAAAACTGATCGATACAATATTTATTGCAACAAAGGTTTCTACGATACAAAAAATAAAATAGGAATTTTTGAAAATGATGCTAAAGTATCAAATGAAGATCGAATTATATATGGCGATAGTATATACTTTAATGATAATCTTGAATATGCAAGTGCATCAAAAAATATTAGAATTATCGATAAAAAAGAAAATTTAATTATAAAAGGTGAATATGCTGAAGTTTTTGAAAAATTAGACTCAGCACTGATAACTAAAAATCCTATGGCTATAAACATCACCAAAAATGATTCACTATTTATAAAAGCTGATACTCTTTATTCAATTGGAAAAAAAGATACAAGAAAGATAATTGGTTATTTCAATGTAGAATTTGTAAATGGATCAATGAGTGGAAAATCTGACAAAATTGAAATTGATAAGTTTTTAGGATTAACAACTCTTAGTAGAAAAAAATTGAATAAGAGACAAATTCAAATTTTAACTGAAAATCAAATTAATGAACTTAACCCTGTAATATGGGACGGTAATAGTCAAATCAGTGGTGATAAAATTATATTAAAAGAAGATTTACAAAAAAATATCATTGATTCATTGAAAATTACTAATAATAGTTTTTTGATAGAAATTGACACTATTGGAGGTGGTAATAATTTTAATCAAATGAAGGGTATAAAATTATTTGGAAAAATCATTGATAATAAGTTGAATAGAATTAAAATAGATCAAAATGCCGAATTAATATATTATATGTATGATGATAATCATGATTTAATAGGTATTGATAAAGCAATTTCAAGTTCTATACTAATGACACTGAAAGATAATGGTATTGATGATATAATATTTTTTAATCAGCCTGAAGGTGTTCTACATCCGGAGGATAAACTCGAGGAAAACCAAAAAACCCTTTTTGGTTTTATAAACAGATTTAAAGAAAGAGTAACTAAAGATGAAAATTTTAAATAATTGATTAACAAGTTCAAAAAATTTCAGGCCCAAATTGTTCCAAATCCTTTATCACTCAAAATAGAAAAGGCTAAAGGGTCATACATTTTTGAGAAAAACAAAAAATATTTAGATTTTGTTGCTGGTGTTTCAGTTTGCAATTTGGGTCACAGCAATAAAAAAATTATTCAAGCTGTTTCAAATCAACTAAAGAAATATTCTCACGTCATGGTTTATGGTGAATTCATTCAAGAACCAAGCATAAAATTATGTGAACTACTTGTAAAAAACCTTCCAAAAAATCTAAATTCTGTCTATTTAACCAATTCTGGAACAGAGGCTGTTGAGGCTGCTTTGAAACTAAGCAAAAGAATAACTGGAAAATCAAAAATAGTTTCAGCCCTCAATTCGTACCATGGAAGTACACATGGATCATTAAGTGTTTCAGGATATGAAAAAAGGAAAAGCGCATATAGACCTCTTTTACCTGATATCCAGTTTATAAAATTTAATTCTGAGGACTTATCATCGATAGATAAAAATACAGCATGTGTAATTTTAGAAACATTTCAAGGTGGAGCTGGTTTCATTTTACCCCACGATGATTTTTTAATTAGTGTAAAAAAACGTTGCGAAAAAGTAGGAGCACTATTAATCTTGGATGAACTTCAAACTGGCTTGGGAAGAACTGGTAAACTATTTGCTTTTGAGCATTACAAGGTTAGCCCAGACATATTACTACTAGGTAAAGCACTTGGAGGTGGATTTCCAATTGGAGCAATGATTAGTGAAAAATCAAAAATGAATCAATTTCAAAAAAACCCAATTCTTGGCCATATAACTACTTTCGGAGGTCATCCAGTTATATCAGCTGCAGGATTTGAAACATTATCAATTATAATAAAAGACGATTTATCAAGGAAAACAATTGAAAAGGAAAATTTATTTAGAAAATTATTAATTCACCCATTAATTAAAGAAGTCAGGGGAAAAGGTTTAATGTTAGCATTAATAATGAAAAGTGATAAAATTGCTAATCAATTGGTATTAAATAGTTTAAGTAAAGGCTTAATCCTTTTTTGGTTATTGTATGAGAAAAAAGCTGTAAGAATTACTCCACCACTTACAATTACAAACTCTGAAATTAAAAAGGGTTGCAAGATTATTCTGAATGTTCTTGACTCAATATAAATGTTAATAAATTTTTAATAAAGTTAATTGCAAAAAATATTAACTCTGAACATTGTATATATTTTTAAACAAAAATTATATATGCAATCTGAAAATAATGATTTAGTAGAGAAGTTTGAAAAAATGATTCAGTCGGATTCATCTATTTTTCTTGACACGGATGAAATAGAGGAAATAATTCTTTACTATTTCAATGATGGAGATATTGGCATGGCAGAGAGAGCAATAGAACTTGGAAATAGCCTATATCCTAAATCAATCAATATAAACATTTTACACTCTGAAATACTTCTAATTCGAGGAAAAGTTAATGGATCTCTCAATCTCATTGAAAATCTTTTAGAATTGAACGAAAACAGCCATGATTTAATTTTTCAAAAGGCCAAAATCCTCAACAAAATGCAAAAATACAAGGAATCAGTCTCAATATTAAAAAATATCCCTCACAGCGACCAATTAAATTATTTTATTTTGGATCTTCTACTAAAAAATTATATGAATATAGAAGACTATGAAAATGCAATAGAAACTCTTATTAAAATCCTTAATATCTATCCAGATGATAAAAATTATTTTGATAAGTTAATATCGTGCTACAATTTATCATGTAAAGAGGATGATGCTATAAATTTCTTAAATAAATATTTAGAAAAAAATCCATACTCAGCTAATGCATGGTATGAAATAGGAAAACTTTATCTCAAGAAAAATAAAATTAAAGAAAGTATAGCAGCTCATGAATTTGGGATAATTAGTGATGAATCATTGTCATCGTGTTATGTAGAACTAGGGAAAATTTATGAAATAAAAAAAGATTATAAAAAATCTATTTACTATTACAAAATAGTAAATAATCTTAATAAAGATTCATCTTTTAGCCTATATCGGCTTTCTAAATGCTACGAAAAGGTTGGAGATTACGATAATGCACTAAAATACTTAAATATTATTATCGAAAAAGACCCACTTTATGAAAAGGCCTGGATATCAATCGCTAAATATTACCTAAGAAAAAACGACCACGACAAAGCAATAGAGAATCTTAACAAAGCGTTGAATATAATATCAAACAATTATTAGTAGTTTTATCCGTGTGAAGCTAACTAATAAAAACTATCCCATCATTCTATTTAAAGGCATGCTAATGGGTTTAGCAGATTTAGTTCCTGGAATTTCTGGGGGTACCATTGCATTGATTACCGGAGTTTACAAAGATTTAATTACTGCATTAAACAATATAAGTATTAGTAATATTTCTAATAATCTCTTTAAAAACTTTAAATCTAAAAAATTTGATATTTTGAGTGTTTTAGGATTAGGTATAGTCTTAAGCATAGTTTTATTCAGCAATATAATTTTATTCCTCCTAGAGAATTATAATAATCAAATTAGTGCATTTTTTTTTGGACTTATAATCTGTAGTGTTTATGTTTTATTAAAAAAAGTTAATGTTGTTAAATTTTATGATATAATTATTCTTTTATTTTCAAGTTTTACAATTTATAAATTACTTCAAATTAATCCATTTGATGTTGAAATTGGAATGACATATATTTTTATTTGTGGTTTTATATGTTCATGTGCTATGATCTTACCTGGAATTTCTGGCTCTTATATTCTTCTTGTACTTGGTGCTTACCAATTCATGTTGAAAAAATTAAGTTCAATTTTTATTAATGAATCTGACTCAATCATCTACATTTTAACATTTGCTACTGGTGCAATTCTAGGAATTTTAACTTTTTCAAGGTTAATTAAATGGCTCTTCAAAAACTTTGAGGATAAAACCTTAATAGTTTTAATTGGATTCATACTAGGTTCAGTTACAAGAATAATCCCATCTATGGATTTAGGTGTATCGCCAGTAACTAATTTTTATAATTTTTTTGTTAGTGATGTTTCATTATTTTTATGGGTAATAGTTGGCTCTACAACAATTTTGGCTTTAAATATGATTGGAAAAGAAAATGAGGTATAATAGAGACTGGAACAAAGCTAGTTTTTTGGAAGTTTTTTTACACGGAATTGTCATGGGCTCTATAAATAAATTACCTGGGATTTCTGGTGGACTATATTCATTAATTATTGGTTTTTATAATCATCTAATTCAATCAATAAAATCAATAAATTATAAAAATCTTACAGTTTTAAAAAAGAGTGGATTGAAACAATTTATGAAAAACATTAATGGTTATTTTCTACTTTTCATATCCTTTGGTATGATTATGAGTTATTTCTCAACCTCAAAAATTTTAGACTATTTTTTAATCCAAAATGAACTTTATGTATGGTCTGTTTTTTTTGGTTTAATCATCGGATCCGTATATATACTTGTTAAAAGATTAAGGACAACAGACTTAAAAAAACTTTCTTATTTATTTTTTGGTTTTTTATTTGGAATATTTATAAGCTTCAGTGAACCACTGTATGAAAACAGAAATTTATTATTTGTCTTTTTTTGTGGATTTATTAGTATCTGTGGTATAACAATTCCTGGACTTTCAGGTTCATTTCTGCTCATTCTCCTAGGAAATTATAAATTATTACTTGTTGACTCTGTTAATAATTTTTACAATTTGATATTGAATTTATTCAATCCTGGAAATAAGCTTCTAGTGGAATATGAAATGATCAATATTTTAATAGTATTTTTTATTGGATCAGTATTGGGTTTAATTATTTTGTCGAAGTTCTTAACTTATATAACAAAAAAATTTCCAAATCAGCTCGATCATTTAATAATTGGATTTGTCTTAGGTACTCTGTATATTGTTTGGCCTTGGAATCAGATAAAAAATAATATGGATCAAACTGAAATGACAAGTTCAATAAACTCAGTTGCATTTATTTTAATTTTAATCGGTTTAATTCTAACTATCATTATCAATAATTATGTCGACAAGAAAAATATACGGCTTAATCGGTAAGAATATCGATTACTCTTTTTCTGCAAAATATTTCCAAGAAAAATTCGAAAAAGAAGGTATAATTAATAGTAGATACATAAATTTTGATTTGGACAAAATTGAAGATTTTAATAATATAAAAATTAAAAGCATTAATGGTCTCAATGTAACTATACCATATAAAGAAAAAATTATTCCACTATTAGATGAAATTGATAAATCTGCAATGGAAATTGGTGCAGTTAATACAATAGCAATAAATGATAATAAACTTATTGGTTACAACACTGATTTTATTGGTTTTATTAACAGTTTTGAGCAGAAAATGAATTTTCAAAATGCTGTTATATTGGGTACTGGCGGTGCATCCAAAGCAATTCAATATGCTTTAAATAGTAAAAAAATTAAATATGATATTGCCTCTAGAAAAATTGATAAAAATTACATTAGTTATGATTCGATTAATCAGAATTTAAATAATTATGATTTAATAATTAATACCACTCCCATTGGAACTTTTCCAGCCACAAAAGATAAACCTAAACTTAACTACAGCCTAATAAGTAAAAATCATTTTTGTTACGATCTTATTTATAATCCCGAAAAAACTAGTTTTCTAGTTGAATGTGAAAAAATGGGAGCAAAAATAATGAATGGTTTACGAATGCTTAAATCACAAGCTGAGGAAAGTTGGAGAATATGGAATAGTTTCAGTTAATAAAAATTATTAACTTAAAGCTATATTTTATGTCAGCAGCAAAAAAAAATATAGTTTTTGATTTAAAGAAGAATTTTGAGGAAAAAAGTAATCTAATTGAGAAATTAAAAGATTTAATAAATGCAAATGAACCTAATGATAAAAAACTCCAGTATTTTAAATCAATAAGAGAAAAATGGATTAAAATTGGTAAAGTCCAAGGACACTTGTCATTTGGGCTGAATAATTCATATAAACATCACATCAAACTTTTTTACGACTACATTTATCTAGACAAAAAGTTAAAAGAAAAAGATCAAGAATTCAACAAGAAGATTAAATTGAATATTATCGAAGAGGCTAACCGTATCAAATTATATGGTGACAAGTTGAAGAGCTACAGGGAGCTTCTCCTGTTAATAAAAAAATGGAATTATCTAACTGGTCCAGTTAAAGGAAAAGATGAAAAGAAAATGAATGAAAAATTTGATTCATTAATACAAATAATTAAGGACAATAAAAAAGATTATTTAAAAAACAGAGAAAAGCATGACGAAAGAAATATCTCCAAAAAAAAGAATCTAATTGAAAATTTTAAAGAATTAATGGATGGAAAAGTTGATGATAAAAATCAATGGATAAAAAAAATAAGTGATATAGAAAAAATAAAAAATGAATTCATTGGAATGGGGCCCATAAAATCTTCTCAAAACAATGAGCTTTGGAAAGAATTTAAATTAATTAATAAGGAATTTGTAAAAGAAAAAAATCTTTTTTTTAAAAATCTGAAAAAAACCTACACTGAGAATATAAAAAATCAGATTAATTTAATTGAAGAATGTAAAAAATTAAAAGAGTCCCAAAAGATTAGTATACATGATCTACAGAATCTTAAAACCAAATTCAAAGAAATCAGAAATGTTCCGTTTAAGAGAAATAAAGAAAACTGGAATCTTTTCCTTTCACACTACAATGATTGTTTTTCAAAGATTGACAAATTAAAAAATGAAAAAAATGAAAAGGAAAAAGAAATATTTTCCAAAAAAAATGATTTAGTAAATGAACTAAAAAATAATTTTTCAATAGAAAGAATTTCAGATATAGTTGATGAATGGGCTCAAATTGATAAAAAAAATACATCTGAGGATTTAAAGGGACTAATTAATTTATTAGAGACTAAACTGAAGGAATTGGGATTATCCAAAAATGAAGTTGATTCTCAAATCCTAAAAGTTAAGTCAAAACTTATGGATGATAATGAGAAAAAAACAGAAAAAATTAAGCTTAGAAAAAAAATAGATGATTTAAGTAAGCAAATATCACAACTTGAAAATAATTTAAACTTTGTCAAAAAGGGATCTGACAATAAAGTTTTAAGCGGGGTCTATAGTGATATAGAAAAGTTAAAAATACAGCTCCAAAAAAACGAAAAAAAATATACTCTCATAAAATAATTAATTAATTTTTTTTACTCTATCCCAAATTGAATTTAGTTCATTTTCACTCAACTTTTCAATATTTATTTTTTTGCTTTCAATAATCTTTTCAAGTTTTTTAAACCTGTTAATAAATTTATTTGTAGAAATATTAAGACAGTGATTTGAGTCAATACCAATATGCCTTGAGTAATTTACAAGAGAAAACAAAAGATCTCCAAATTCTTCTTCAATTTTTGATTTTTCATTTGAGTTCAATGCATCACTAAATTCTTCAAATTCCTCAATTATTTTTTTTATTGAGTCATCGATGCTTTTAAAGTCAAATCCTTTGCCAGCTGCCTTTTCCTGAACTCGAATTGTTTTAATAAGAGTTGGTAAATTTTTTGGCACACCACTTAGTGCTCCTCTTTTTGTTTTTTTGGATTTTAATTTTTCCCACACCATCTTGACATCTTCTTCATCATTAACTATAGTATTGGAGTATATATGAGGATGTCTATATATTAATTTTTCAATTAATGATTCAATCACATTACTAAAATTAAATTTCTTTTTTTCTGAAGCTATTTTTGAATAAAAGACAATATGAAGAAGAAGATCACCAAGTTCTTCTTTAATTTCATTATAATCCTTTTTATCAATTGCATCAATCAACTCATATGTTTCTTCAATTGTTAAGCTTTTTAAAGATTTGAATGTCTGATTTCTATCCCAGGGACATTTTTCCCTTAAATCATCCATAATTTTAATTAAATCATTAATTAAAAGTTCATTATTTTTCATTTTTTAGAAAATTTCATTGGGTAATTTACATCAATCTGTCCCCTAGATATTTTATGTAATTTTTTTTGGATTAAACTTCTTTTGAATTTTGAAATTTTGTCTGTAAATAAAATACCTTCAATGTGGTCATATTCATGAAGAATTACTCTCGATAAAATACCATTAAAGTTTAGACTATGTGAATTAAAATTTTCATCAAAAAAATCAATACTAATAGATTCAAATCGTTCTATATCTTCTCTGATATCAGGTATACTTAAACAGCCTTCATTAAAATTACATTTATTATCATCTAAAAAAGTTACTTTAGGATTTATAAAAACTCTTTTAAGATTTTTCATTTCATAATCTGTAATTTCTTGTTGATCAAAAAAAGGTGCAGCATCAATAATAAATAATCTAATTTGTTTGCCAACTTGGGGAGCAGCAAGCCCAACGCCCTCAGCATTATACATTGTTTCCCACATATTTTCAATTAATTCACTAAGTTTTGGGTATGATGAATCAATGTCCAAACATTTTTTCTTTAAAATTGAATTTCCGTATGATAGTATAGGTAATATCATTCGTTTCTTTTTAAATATGATTCTAGTATTAGTGAAGCACTAATTTTATCCAAATTTTTTTTATCAACTTTGACTCTTCTTTTATTAGTCAATTGATTTATATAGATCCTTGATAATTTGGACGTAAATCTTTCATCTTCTCTTTTGATAACCAAAGCAGGAATGTGTATTTTAATTTTTTTTATAAAATCTTGTATTGATTTTTCCAAATGAAAAAAATTATCGTTATTATCTTTAGGCTCACCGATTACCAAAATTGAAATTTTCTCTTTTTTTACAATTTCCACCAAAAAGTTCATCAACTCATTAGTATTAACTGTGGTTAATGGAGATGCTATCAATCTTAATTCATCAGTTATAGAAATTCCACATCGTTTTTTTCCATAATCAAGTCCTAATATTTTACCCACTAAGCAAAATTAACTATAATCTGATTAACTAAATATATATTTGAATGATAGATTATATTTGTAAAAAAATTGTAATGAAAGAATTGATTGAATCAGCATGGGAAAATAGATCATTATTAGAGAATGATACAACCAAAAATGCTATTTGTCAAACTATTGATCTGCTGGACAGAGGACAAATTAGAATTGCCAATAAAAATAATGGTGTTTGGAGTGTTAATGATTGGGTAAAGAAAGCGGTGATTCTATATTTTCCAATAATGAAAATGAAATCAGTTGAGGTTGGTCCATTTGAATTTCATGATAAAATTCCCTTAAAAAAAAACTATTTGGAAAAAGGGATCAGAGTTGTTCCACATGCAATAAGTAGATACGGGTCTTTTATTGATAAAGGAGTGATATTAATGCCAAGTTATGTAAATATAGGTGCACATGTTGGGTCTGGGACTATGGTTGATACTTGGGCTACTGTTGGAAGTTGTGCACAGATTGGGAAAAATGTTCACATTAGTGGAGGAGTAGGAATTGGTGGTGTACTGGAACCAGTACAAGCTTCCCCTGTGATTATTGAGGACAATGTTTTTTTGGGATCTAGGAGTATTATTGTTGAGGGAGTGAAAGTTGAAAGTGAAGCAGTTCTAGGTGCAAATGTAGTTTTAACATCCTCAACTAAAATTATTGATGTAACAGGTGATGAACCAAAATATTTGAAAGGATATATTCCCGAAAAGTCAGTTGTAATTCCTGGATCTGAGCCAAAAGATTTTAATGCAGGTACTTTCAATGTGCCTTGTGCATTAATTATTGGTAAAAGAAAAGAAAGTACCAATAAGAAAACATCCCTTAATGATGCTTTAAGAGATTTCAAAGTCTCGGTCTAATAAATAATATTAAAGTTTAAATTTAGGATGAGTGAGGTTGTAAAATGTATTAATGTATTAAAAAACGGTGGTATTATTTTATATCCTACCGATACAATTTACGGACTTGGTTGTGATGCTCATAATTTAAATGCAGTAAGAAAAATTAATACCATAAAGAAAAGTGAACCAAATAAATCATTAATTTTCCTGATGAGTGATTTAGATATGTTGAGTAGGTATGTAGAAAATATACCAGATTTCGCTTTTGAATTTCTTATGCAAAAGTCCCCAACCACATTAATTTTTAAAAATTTGAAATCTACTTTATTTTCAAATAATTCTATTGCCGTTAGAATTCCTAAAAATAAATTTTGTATTGACATAATTTCCGGATTAAATAATCCCATAACCTCAACATCTGCAAATCTGAGTGGATTGCCATTTCCCAGAAGTATGCATGATATTGATAACAACATCATTGATCAAGTTGATTATTTTGTAAAAACAAACGATGTTGGTAGGTCAAAACCCTCAAGCATAATTGAAATTAAGGATAATAAAAGTTTTATAAAAATTAGATAAGTATTGATGAAAAAACTCATTACAAAAAACATTCACTATCCAATAATTAATTTAATTTCTAATTATTCTAATGAAGAGAATGTAGAGATATACTTAGTTGGAGGTTTTGTTAGAGATCTAATCTTAGAAAGACAATCAAAAGATATTGATGTTTTAGTAATTGGTAATGGAATAGATTTTGCTCTTGGTTTTGCAAAAAAAGTTAATGGAAAGATACATGTTTTTAAAAAATATGGTACTGCTATGTTAAATACTAAAGGATGTGATATTGAATTTGTTGGTTCGAGGAAGGAAAGTTATAGTAGCTACAGTAGAAACCCTGCGATCGAGATAGGAACACTACAAGATGATTTATCTAGGCGAGACTTTACAATTAATACGTTAGCTATTTCTTTAAATAAAAAAAACTTTGGAAAAGTTATTGACTTATTTGATGGTATTACTGATTTGAAAAGGAAAATTATTAAAACACCTTTAGACCCACAAGTCACATTTCATGATGATCCTCTGAGAATGTTTAGAGCGGCAAGATTCGCTTCACAATTAGACTTTAAAATTGATAAACAGAATATTGACTTTATAAAAAAAGAAAAAGACAGAATTGAAATTATTTCAAAAGAGCGGATAAATATTGAATTGAATAAAATTTTAATGTCTAAAAATCCATCAATTGGATTTAAAGCATTAAATGATGCGGGGCTTCTAAGAATTATTTTGCCTGAAATTTGCGATCTTAGTGGTGTAGATGAGATTGAAGGAAAAACACACAAAGACAACTTCCATCACACTTTAAAAGTGGTAGATAATATCTGTAGAACAACTGATAAGCTTTGGCTTAGATGGGTTGCCTTGTTACACGATATAGGAAAACCTAGAACAAAAAAATTTGATAAAAAAATTGGATGGACCTTTCATGGTCACGAATACGTGGGATCTAAAATGGTTGATAAAATTTTTAGAAGACTGAAATTACCTTTAAATGATAAATTAATTTATGTAAAAAAACTTGTTTCTCTAAGTTCAAGACCAATAGTGCTTTCTTTAGAAAATATTACAGATTCAGCTGTTAGAAGGTTAATTTATGATGCTGGTGATGATATCGATGACCTACTTATATTATGTGAAGCTGACATTACAACTAAAAATGAATTTCTTCAAAAAAAATATCTTAATAATTTCAAAATTGTTAGAGAAAAAATAAAAATAGTAGAAGAAAGAGATCAAATTCGAAACTTTCAACCACCAGTTACAGGAGACGAAATAATGAACTATTTCAATTTAAAACCCTGTAAAGAAATTGGAATAATTAAGGATTTCATTAAAGAGTCTATTTTGAATGGAGACATAGCTAATTCTTATGATGATGCTAAGAAATTGATGATTAAAAAGGGGAAAAAATTAGGTTTAAGTACAAATGAATAAAAATTTTATTTTTTTTAGTAAATTATCTCTAGTATTAGTATTATTTGTCATTCTAGCTGGCTCACTTGTTAGAATGACAGGAAGTGGAATGGGTTGCCCAGATTGGCCTAAGTGTTTTGGATATTTAATTCCACCCACAAGCATTGACAAAATAACCTGGAAACCAAATCAAACTTATGGTGAAGGAGTTATGATTCTTCATAAAGAAAAGTTTTATAATTCGAAGAATAAATTTATTTCAGAGGAAAGTTTTGAATCAAGTAATTGGATTCCATATACAAAACATGATTACACTAAATTTGATCCACTAAATACATGGTTTGAATTTATAAATAGATTAATTGGGGCAATTGCAGGATTTTCTACTTTAATTATGTTTTTTTTATCGATGTTCGAGTATAAAAGAAATAAAAACTTAACATTTCTTTCAGGTTTAGTTGTGTTGTCTATGGGTTTCCAAGCTTGGTTGGGAAAATTAGTTGTAGATTCAAATCTATCCCCTTATAAAATTTCAATACATATGCTGATGGCAATTGTAATAGTTTGTTTAATAATATATATTATAAAAAAATCTGATGCTAAATATTAATTTTTTAAAAAGGCTAATTGCATTATCTATGTTTATAATGTTGATTCAAATTTTAATTGGATTAAAGGTCAGAGAATTTATAGATATTAATATTGATTTTTATGGTTTTGAAAATAAAAGTTTATGGCTCTCAAATCCTGAATTGAATTTTTTTATACACAGAAGCTTTTCCATTTTTATACTTATTTCAAATGCTCTATTGTTCTTTATTGCTAAAAAACTTCAGATTACGACCAAATGGATAACTATAATTTTAGTTTTAATTTTTATTGAAATCATTGCAGGTGCATCAATGTATTACTTCTCATTTCCCCTTCTCTCACAGCCCCTCCATCTTTTAATAGCAATTTTAATTTTTGGATCTCAATTTTTTTGGTTTTTGAGTGTTGAAGATTAATTTGTTCTCAACATCGAGTGATTTTCATAGTTGTTGATCATGTAATCTATAGAACTTCCCATGATATCTCCCATTGATTTTGAAAATTTAAACTTATTGTCATGGGTTAGATGATAAATTTGTCTAGCTAGATTTTGTACGTTTTCATTTGACGAAATTATATCATTTTTCATTGAACTTAAAAGACTATCTACTCTTTCTTTAGATCCTAAAATTCTCTTTACAATTATTGCTCTTTCCTCTACTTTATACTGATTAATTGAGCTATTTATCAACCTGTCTTTTATTAGCTCAACAATTGGTCTGTTTTCTTTGTAAAGCTGAGGTCTATAAACAGAAAATTCACCCTCATATGACTGTTGATCAAAATCAATTGCCCTAATTTTATATACAACTTGATCAAAATCATGTGTAGGTATTATTACATAGTTGTAGGCCCTCATATCACCTAATAGTCTTATCATACATCTTTCACTAAATTTTACAAACTCTTTTGCAATTTGAGATTGTTCTCTTATAGAACATTTTTTTAAATAATTACTAAAAAAATCATCTCCAGGTATCCCTGCTATATGTTCCTCGATTAGCGTTTCATTATAAACAATGAAATTTAAATTATAAGGTGAAGTTAAATGCTCAAACTCAAGTCCATAAACTCTTGATGAATCAGCAATTTTGACGTAATAATAAGTAAAATTATCGTTTAAACTGTTTCTAATTTTAATTCTAAATGGATTTGAGTTTCCAAATGTGCAATAATCTATTGCATCGACTACTAGAAAATCAAAACTATCATTACTACCATCAGAGTAAAGTAAATTATATACGGTTTTAAGATTATTTTCAATTTCTGATCTTTCGTTTTCATTAAAGAATACTCTTTGCCAAAGTGTATCAGCATCTTTATCATCTGTAACCTTAACTGATCCTACATATCTCAATAAGTCAGAATATTCAATTGGTATTTTCTGAACTCTTTTATATGATTTAAGGTAGCTATCAAGTTTTTTTGAAATCTTAAAGGAGGGTTTCTTTCTCGATATTTTAACATCACCATTATTTTTCAAAAGTCTAATTTTAAGTAAAACTATAATTTTTAGATTTAAAACTATCTAATTTGTAATTTTGCAAGTTAATTTATTTGATGTTTAATTTCAATCTTAAGTCCAATTATAATCCATCAGGGGATCAGCCAGCTGCAATTTTAAATTTGGTAAATGGAATTAGAGAAAGGGTAAGATATCAGGCATTGGAGGGTGTAACTGGATCTGGTAAAACATTCACGGTAGCGAATGTTATAAAGGAAATTAATCAGCCCACACTTGTAATAGCTCACAATAAAACTTTAGCAGCCCAACTTTACAAAGAGTTTAAGGAGTATTTTCCTGAAAATTTAGTAGAATATTTTGTCTCTTATTATGATTACTATCAACCAGAAGCATATATCCCTGTTACAAATACATACATTGAAAAAGACCTATCAATAAATGAAGAAATTGAAAAATTGAGACTCAGTGCTACGACAAGCCTATTATCTGGCAGAAAAGATGTAATTGTTGTAGCATCTGTTTCATGTCTTTATGGAATTGGAAATCCCGTTGATTACAAGAAAAATACCATAAATATTGATTTAAATTCGAGAATTAGTAGAACATCATTGTTAAAAAGGTTATCTAATTCTCTTTACAGTCGAGCAACATCAGATTTGAGCCCTGGAAATTTCAGGGTTACTGGAGATGTAATTGATGTTAGCTTGAGCTATAGAGATTGTATAATTAGAATTAATTTTTTTGGAGATGAAATTGAATCAATTGATGAAATCTTATATTCTGAAAATAAAAAAATGCGAAAAGTTGATTCGATATCAATATACCCTGCCAACATGTTCTCTACTCAAGAAAGTGCACTTCAAAAGGCAATTACCCAAATTCAATTAGATTTAGGTAAACAAGTTACTTTTTTCAAGGAGGTTGGTAAAAATTTAGAGGCGAAAAGATTAAATGAAAGAACGCTGTTTGACATTGAAATGATGCAAGAGCTAGGTTATTGCTCTGGAATTGAAAATTATTCAAGATACATAGATGGCCGTGAACCTGGAACAAGACCATTTTGTTTAATTGATTATTTCCCAGACGATTTTCTAACAATTATTGATGAAAGTCATGTTACATTGCCACAAATTAGAGCGATGTATGGTGGAGACAGAAGTAGAAAAGAAAATTTAGTAGAGTATGGATTTAGACTACCATCTGCCATGGATAATAGACCGCTTACTTTTGAGGAATTCGAGGGTTTGCAAAACCAAGTAATTTTTGTTAGTGCCACCCCCTCAGACTATGAGTTGAACAAATCTGAAGGAATTATAGTTGAACAAATAATAAGACCAACTGGATTATTAGATCCAGAAATTGAAATTAAATCAACCGAAAATCAGATAGATGACGTGTTAAATGAGGTCCAGAAAGTTGTTAAAAACAATGAGAGAGTTCTAATCACAACTCTAACTAAAAAAATGGCAGAGGAACTTGTCAGTTTTTTTAATAAAGTAAATGTAAAGTCTCGCTACATCCACAGTGATATTGACACAATTGAAAGAGTTGAAATTTTAAATGAATTAAGAATTGGTGCTTTTGATGTTTTGGTTGGTGTTAATCTATTACGTGAAGGGTTGGACCTTCCAGAAGTTTCTTTGGTAATAATATTAGATGCTGACAAGGAAGGGTTTTTAAGAAGTAAAAGATCATTAATACAAACCATAGGAAGGGCAGCAAGAAATATTAATGGTAAAGCAATAATGTATGCTGACAAAGAAACTGAAAGCATAAAGAATACAGTAAAAACAACTTTAGAGCGAAGAAAAAAACAGATGGATTTTAATAGGATTAATAATATCAGCCCCACTCAAATCCAAAAAAATATAAAAACGACATTTCATCAGAAAGAAGAAGTTGATTTAAATATCAAAAAAGACTCTACAAATGTCATTAATATTAATCATAATATCTCAGCCGATAAAAGGAAAAAAATAATTGCAGATTTGAGAAAAGATATGGTTAAAGCTGCAAAAGAGTTAGACTTTATTGAAGCTGCTAGGTTAAGAGACTTAATAGCTGGCTATAAAAAAAGCGGGTAAAACCCGCTTCTTTTTTATTTAACTGTGATAAACTTTCTTTGATTTTGGATTATTACCTCTTTTTTCTTTGGAAGTAAAATTTTTAATATTCCATTATCATATTTTGAAGTTATCTTATTTTGATCAATTGAATCAGGTAAGAAAAATGATTTTTCAAAATAGCTATAATTAAATTCCTGCCTATTGTAATTATTAGCTGAGTCTATCTTTTCTTTTTTCTTTGTAATTTTTAAATTATCATTTTCAACTTCAATTTCAAAATCTTTTTTATTTGATCCTGGCACAGAAAATTCAATTTGAAAATCATTATCTGACTCCATTATGTTATGAGGAGGAATACTCGACGATTGAACATTAAAGAAGTCATTAAAAAATTCATCAAATAAGATCGGATAATTTGTTCTTTTTATAATATTCATAATTATTAAATTTTAATTAAACATTTTTATTGCAATAATTCAAAATGTAGACCAAATGAATTTTTATGACTTTATGTCAGTTATAATCGAAAAAAATATGACAAAATGACAATTTAGCCTAAAACTTCTCTTATTCTTTCAGTTAGGTTTGAAAAAGTAGTAGCACTGTATATTTGCAATCCTGAGTTGTCAATAATTTTTTTTCCTTCATCGGAATTAGTTCCCTGTAGTCTTACAATAATTGGAACTTTGATTTTGTTACTCATATTTTTATATGCCTGAACAATACCATTAGCAACTCTATCACATCTGACTATACCTCCAAAAATATTAATCAGAACTGCTTTAACTTTTGGATCTTGGAGAATTAAATTGAAAGCTACTTCTACTCTATCTGCGTCAGCTGTTCCTCCAACATCAAGAAAGTTAGCAGGCTCTCCACCAGATTGTTTAATCAAATCCATTGTAGCCATTGCTAAACCAGCTCCGTTAACCATGCATCCAATATTACCATCTAAATCAACATAGTTTAGACCAACAGATCTTGCCTCAGTTTCGACTGGATTTTCTTCTGATTCATCTCTATAATCTTGAAAGGATTTATGCCTAAAAATTGAATTATCGTCTAAAACCATCTTGGCATCTACTGCAATAATTTTATTGTCAGAGGTTTTTAAAACAGGATTGATTTCTAATAATGAAGCATCGCATTTAACATATGCATTATAAAGACTAGAAATAAATTTTACCATATTCTTATAGGAATCACCAGATAAACCTAAATTAAATGCAACTTTCCTAGCTTGATTAGGCATCAGCCCTAGTGATGGATCAATCTCTTCATAATAAATTAAATGAGGTGTATTTTCAGCTACCATTTCAATATCTACACCACCTTCCGTGGAATACATTATCATCAGTCGTGATGTAGATCTATTTAATAAAATTGAAACATAAAACTCGCTATGTTTATTTGGTCCTGAGTAGTATACATCTTCAGCGATTAATATCTTCTTGACCAACTTACCTTCTTTTGGTGTCTGTGGAGTTTTTAACATCATGCCTAAAATTGAAGAGGAATAATCGTTTAGTTCTTTGAGATTTTTGGCAACTTTAACTCCGCCACCCTTGCCACGTCCACCAGCATGAATTTGAGCTTTTATAACAAAGAATTCAGTATCAGTTTCTATTTTGAGTTGATTAGCTGCAACTTCAACTTCAGAAATTTTGGATACCACTTTTCCTTTCTGTGTATTAACTCCATTTGAAGCAAGTAATTCTTTAGCTTGATACTCATGTAGATTCATTCTATAAAATTAAGAAAAAGTTGACCAGAAAATTGAATTTTGTTCTATTTATAACTTTAGAATATTATTTTATTACAAATAATTCATCTTACAGTAATTTAAATCTCTATAATTAATTTCACCAGATGAATAATCAAAAACTTATTAAGGCAGCCGAGAAATTTGGATCACCTCTCTATGTGTATGACTCAAATAAGATTAAAAGACAATTTAACAAGCTAAAAAATTCATTTAAATCTGTAGACAACCTTCAGATTAATTACGCAGTAAAGGCTTTATCAAATATTTCAATTTTAAAATTTATTATTAACCTTGGATCTGGTATTGACGCTGTTTCAATTCAGGAGGTTAATCTAGCAATAAAATGCGGTATTAAACCTGAAAAAATTATTTATACTCCAAACGGTGTATCAATGGATGAAATAAAAAAAGCTTCTCAACTAGGAGTTAAAATTAATATAGATAATCTTTCAGTTCTTGAGGAATTTGGAAATAATAACCCCTCAGTTCCAATATGTATAAGAATTAATCCACACATAATGGCTGGTGGAAACTCTAAAATTTCTGTTGGACACATTGACTCTAAATTTGGTATTAGTATCCACCAAATTCCTCATTTATTAAGAATTGTCAACAACACTAAAATTAAAGTAAATGGTATCCATATGCACACAGGAAGTGATATTTTGGATATTGATGTTTTTTTAAGAGCATCTGAAATATTATTTGATACGGCTAAAAATTTTGATAAACTTGAATTTATAGATTTTGGTAGTGGTTTTAAAGTCCCCTATTTTCCAAATGATAGTGAAACTAACCTCAAAGAATTAGGAGATAAATTATCAAAAAGATTTAATTTATTTTGTAAAGAATATGGTAAAAAATTAACACTCATGTTTGAACCAGGCAAGTTTCTTGTAAGTGAATCTGGTAAATTTTTATGTAAAGTAAACTCAATCAAACAAACTACATCAACAGTGTTTGCTCAGGTAGATTCAGGTTTTAATCACTTTTTAAGACCAATGATGTATGGAGCCAGCCATCATATAGAAAATATTTCAAATTCAAATGATATTCAAAGATATTATTCAGTTGTTGGGTATATATGCGAAACAGACACATTTGCAACTAACAGAAAAATATCTACAATTAGAAATGGCGACCTACTATGCTTTAATAACGCTGGAGCCTATTGTCATACGATGTCTAGCAACTACAACTCAAGATATAGACCAGCAGAGGCAATGTATATCAACAATAATTTTCAGTTAATCAGAAAAAGAGAAGGTTTTGAGGATCTGGTCAGAAATCAAATCGACATTTTTAGTCAATAACACCTGAACAGGTTAATTCTTCATTCCTATACAAAGCTACAAATTGACCACTAGCTATAGCCTTTTGGGGCTTTTTGAAAGTAAAATAATAATACTTAGAGTTTTTAAATACCGAAACATCTTGTAGCGCTTGCCTATACCTAATTCTTGCTTTATAATTTTTCGATTTTATTATTTCGGAGTAATCTGAAATAAAATGCATATTATTTGAATGAACTCTTAAGACAGATCTAAATAAACCTGGATGATCTGATCCCTCTCCAACATAAATGATATTATTGATTACATCCGTTGATAAAACATAGAGTGGATTTTTTCTCCCACCAATTGACAACCCCTTTCTTTGACCAATTGTATAAAAATGTGCACCATTATGTTCCCCAATTTTCTTACCATCTGTTTTTTTATAATTTATAGGCTTAGATATTATTTCATAATCATTTCCATTATTTATTAAATCATAACCCACAAATGACTTATCAATTAAAATAACAATACCAGGTTTAGGTTTAAGACTTTGCTGAAGAAAATCAGGTAGTTTAACCTTACCAACGAAACATAGACCCTGAGAATCCTTTTTTTCGGCTGTAATCAGATTGTTTTCCTTAGCAATTTGTCTTACTTTTTTCTTGCTAATTCCTCCAATTGGAAATTTTGTTTTACTTAACTGATACTGACTTAACTGACAAAGGAAATATGATTGATCTTTCAATTTGTCTTTTCCTGCTTTAAGATGAAATAAAGTTTTATTATTTAATTTTGATTTTTTGACTTGTGCATAATGACCTGTTGCAATATAATCTGCGCCCAAACTAATAGCAATATTCAGGAAAAGATCAAACTTAATTTCCCTATTACATAAAACATCTGGGTTAGGGGTTCTCCCATTCTTATACTCACTAAACATGTAGTCAACAATCTTGGTTTTATAATCTTTACTTAGGTCAACAACTTGAAAAGGTATAGATAATTTCTCGGCAACAAGCATGGCATCATAACTATCCTCTAGCCAAGGACACTCTTTAGAGATAGTGACATTTGTATCATGCCAATTTTTCATAAAAACACCTAAAACATCATAATCATCTCTTTTTAGCAGATAAGCTGCAACACTAGAATCTACGCCCCCAGACATAGCTACCACTACTCTTTTTTTTGTATTAGACATGAGATTAAATTATTTATTTTTTCGATTCTGCTGCTGTTGTGCTTTTTCAGCAGCTTCTTGAAGTTTTCTTAGCCTTCTTTGAAATCTACCCTCTTTTTTTGGTTTCTTTTTATTTTCTTCAATCTCAAGTAAAATCTTTTTCTCATCTAGAATAACATTCTTAATAGTTAGCATAATAATTATTGTAAGAATGTTTGAGACTGTATAATAAAGAGAAAGACCACTAGCAAAGTTATTAAAGAAAATAAGTAAGGAAAAAGGTATTATATACATAATAATCTTCATGTTTGGCATACCAGGTTGACTAGGCTGCATTTGTTGAGTTCCTTGCATGCGAGTGTAAAAAAACATACTAACACCTGCTAGAATCGGAAACAAGCTAATGTGATCACCATAGAGAGGAATGTAAAATGGTAGATCAGCTATAACATCATAAGTACTTAAATCATCAGCCCATAAGAATGACTCACCTCTCAGTGCAAATGCAACAGGAAAAAAACAAAAAAGAGCATAAAAAACTGGTATCTGAAGGAAGGCAGGCAAGCAACCCTGAACTGGACTTGCGCCTGCTTGACTGTAAATTTTCATGGTTTCTTGTTGTCGTTTCATTGGATCATCCTTAAACTTTTCTGTTGCCGCTGTAATTTCAGGCTTTAAAATTTTCATCTTTGCCTGAGATACGTACATTTTATATTGTACGGGTGACATGACTAATCTTGTCAATATTACCATGATTATTATAGCAATTCCAGCCGAAAAATGATTGCTAAGAAAATTATATAAAGGAAAGAATACGCTTCGGTTTATCCATCCAAAAATACCCCATCCAAAGTAAATTGAATCTACTATTTGATAGTCATAGTTTTTTATAACGTAATAATCATTGGGACCTATGTACCATTCAAATTTTTGATCAATTTCACCTCTTGAGTTTTTATCAATTGGAATCTTAGAATTAAATCTTTTTAAAAACTTTCTATCTGTTTTATCTGCATCAATATTCGATGATGTAAATTCAATATCACTCTTTTGGTCTTCAAAGATTAAAATGGTATTAAAAAAATGCTGACTGTATGAGATCCATTTTGCAGAATCTATTTCATCATCATCACTGTAGGCACTAAGATCGCGAACTTTTTTATCTGAGTCTTGGTAATTTAGATAAGTATATCTGTTTTCATAATCCTGACTTTTTGAATTTCTGAACGAATCCAAATTCCAATTTAGATAAGTAGATGAATTTCTATTGAGCAATCCATTGAAGCCGGAAGTATAAACTTCCAACTTTAGGAGAAAACCTTCGGATGGCAGAAAGTAATTAAAAAAAATAGTTTCGCCTGTTTTTTGTTGGTATGAGAAATTAATTTCTTTTCCAAGATTGTTTTCATTTACATCATACATAAAAAACATTTCTGAGGTGTCTATATCCTTTAGTCGAGTGTTCTCAAAATCAAAATAAAAACTTTGATTATTATTAATTATTTCTAGATTATTACCGTCTAAATCATTGTGTTTTTTTAAAATACTTTTTGATAATTGCGCTCCTTTTGTTGAAAATGTAAATTTCACATCCTCATTTTCAAGTGATATAAATTCATTCTCTAAAATTTCATTTTTATCATTATTTGAAATGATATTTTCGTCGTAAACTGGAGCTTCATTATTGTTAAAATTAGGTTGGTTTTCGATTTCACTGTTTTGTACTGGCTCTTCAATCTGGGGCTGAAACATCAGCAGGCTTATAAAAGCAGCTATCAAAAAAAGAAATCCAATGATTTGAGAAGAATCTATCTTATTTTGCTCCATCTAAGTCTACTTTTTGGTTTTATTTACACACGCCTTTACAAATGAAACAAATATAGGGTGTGGATTTTCAACCGTACTTTGATACTCAGGGTGAAACTGAACTCCAAGGAACCAATCATGATCTGGAATTTCAACAATTTCAACTAGTCCGGTTTTTGGATTAAGACCAGATAATGACATCCCATTTTCCGAAAGTTTTTTCATATAATTAAAGTTGAGCTCATATCTATGTCTATGTCTTTCAGAAATTGTTTCTTTATTATAAATTTTATAAGCAAGGGAGTCTTTATTTATTTTACAATTCCAAGATCCTAGTCTCATTGTTCCTCCCTTATCTTTAATCTCATGCTGATCATCCATCAAACTAATAACAGGATTTTTTGTTGAGCTATCCATCTCGCTAGAATTAGCATTTTTGAGCATAAGGACATTTCTTGCAAATTCAATTACAGCCATTTGCATGCCTAAACATATACCCAAAAATGGTAAATTATTTTCTCTAGCATACTTAATTGACAAAATTTTTCCCTCAACACCTCTCACGCCAAAACCAGGTGCAACTAAAATTCCGTCCAAAATAGATAACTCTTTCTTAACGTTTTTGATGCTTATATTCTCAGAGTGAACAGGAACTACATCAATTTTAACTTCATTACAAGCACCAGCATGAACAAAGGATTCTAAAATTGATTTGTAAGAATCTTGTAATTCAACATATTTACCTATTAAACCAATCTTTATGTTTTGTTTTGGATTTTTGATCTTTCTGACGAACTCTTTCCATTCATTTAAATTCGATTTAGTATAGTTCACATTTAATTTCTTTAAAACAACTTCATCCAGTCGTTCATTTTCCATTAATAGTGGAACCTCATATATTGTTTTCGCATCAATGGATTCAATTACAGAATTTGTATCAACATTACAAAACAAAGCAATTTTTTTACGAAGATCATCACTAATGCTCTTCTCAGTTCTACAAACAATTATATCAGCATTTACTCCACTCTCCATAAGCTTTTTAACTGAGTGTTGCGTTGGCTTTGTTTTTAACTCCCCAGCAGCTGATAAAAAAGGCAATAATGTTAGATGAATAACTAAACTATTTTTTTCTCCCACATCCCATCTAAATTGACGAACAGCTTCAATAAATGGGTAAGACTCTATATCACCCACAGTTCCACCGAGCTCTGTGATTATTATATCGTAACAATCTTCCGAACTTATTAATTGTATTCTTCTTTTAATTTCATTAGTAATGTGAGGAATAACTTGTACAGTTTTTCCTAAAAAGTCACCCCTTCTCTCTCTATTGATAACCGATTGATAAATTTTACCAGTGGTAGTATTATTTGTCTTTGTCGTTTGAATACTTAGAAACCTTTCGTAATGACCAAGATCCAAATCGGTTTCTGTGCCATCTTTAGTAACATAGCATTCACCATGCTCATATGGATTTAATGTCCCAGGATCAATGTTGATATATGGATCAAATTTTTGTATGGTAACATTAAGTCCTTTTGATTGTAATAATTTTGCTAATGATGCAGAGATAATTCCTTTTCCAAGTGATGAGCTGACTCCTCCAGTAACGAATATGTATTTGGGTGTTTTATTCAAACCTATTAAATTCGATTTTCAAAAGTACAAAACTATTCATAGCTAAATCAATTTTGATGTTCAATAATCTTTAGATCTTCATGTCTTAATATGAAAAATGAATTATTTTTAAAGCCTGTTTTATCATCATACGAGTAATTAAACTTATTTTGTATGGATCTAGTTTCCCCCATATCTAGGGATTTTTCCAATGATTTTGAAACAGAAATTCTGTACAGAAGATCTTTGATAATATCAAAAGCTCTAATTGAAATATTATCTGGATATTTTTCAAATTTTGATAAATAATTATTTTGAAATTCAATAAAATCTTCATTAATATTTGGAGCTGAGTTTGAGGGATACATGAAACTTAGATTTCCAAGCTTTTCATAATTAACATTTGGGTTATCATAATTTTCATTCGACACACTAGAAAACAACCTTATTTTTCTTTCTGAAGTTAGCTGTGCATTTAACAGCGAGGTAACGCTAGATATAAGGTTTGGTTTTTTTGTTTCTAAGAATACCCAGTTTTCTTTGTAATTTCCTAGCAATGAATCAGCAATTTTCGGATCCACTGAATTATTTATCGTATTTAAATCTATAACCTCTGCTAAAGGAAATTTTTCAAGAAGCTTATTCCTTGATTTTATATTGATTGAATCAGAAATTATTAGTGCACATTGATCCTGCGTTTCTAAAATCAGACTATCAATAATGCTAAATATTTTATCTCTTTTCAAATTAGCACTAGCAACAGGCACGATAGTATTTGGATTTAAATTTAAATCATCATATACTAATGGTGATATAGAGTTAGTATTAATTAGATTTTGATGAAAAGTGTTGTAATTTCTTTTAATCAAAGGTCCAACTATTAAATCATAATTGTCAAAATCATTATTATCTCTTATGCTCAAAACTTTATTAGTGTTATTTTGAGTATCAAATACGTCAACGGAAACTTTAACATTACTATTTTTTAACTCATCAACAGCAGTTAAAATACCGTTGTAAAAATTTATTGAAATTGTTGTTAAATTAACTTCTTTTAATAAACCTTTAACTTGTTTAACAGAATCTAATTCTATTGAATGTAATTTGAATGGCGCTAAGTATGCAAGTTTTATATAATCTTTCTTTATTTTAAGTTTAGCATTATTATTAATAGTGTCAATATTTATTTTCCTCTCAACAACTGACTGATCAAAAACTCTTTTTTTTAATGGAATAATTATGATTGAGTTTTTTCTTAGTTTACTATTAGTTAACTCTGGGTTATAAAGCAATATATCATCAATTTTAGCATTGAATTTCTTGGAAATACTGTACAAGGTTTCCTTCTTTTTAACTTTATAATTTACAAGTGAATCAAATTCAATCTTGTTTGTTTGGTTTTGAGAAAAACCAAAAACAAGTGAAAATATTAGTGTCAATGTGTAAATACACGCTTTCATTCCCATTCAATTGTTGAGGGTGGTTTTGAGCTTACATCATATACAACCCTATTTATACCCTTAACGTTATTAATTATTTTATTTGATACGTCCTGCAAAAATTTATATGGCAAATCAACCCAATCAGCCGTCATACCATCGGTTGATGTTACTGCTCTTAAAACGACGCAGTTTTCATATGTTCTTTCATCACCCATGACACCAACAGATTTAACAGGAAGCAAAATAACTCCTGCTTGCCAAATAGAATCATATAACCCCGCAGATTTTAAAGAGTCAATATAGATCATATCAGCTTCTTGAAGCATGGATACGTTTTCTGGATTAATTTCACCTAGAATTCTTATACCTAAACCGGGGCCAGGAAATGGATGTCTTTGTAAAATTTCTTTTTTAATTAAAAGTTGTTTTCCAACTTTTCTAACTTCATCTTTAAATAACATTTTTAAAGGCTCAATAACTGAAAGATTCATGTAATCTGGTAAGCCACCAACATTATGATGAGACTTTATAGTTGCAGATGGTCCTTTGACTGATATTGACTCAATAACATCCGGATATATTGTGCCTTGGGCTAACCACTTAGCATTTTTAATTTTCTTTGATTCCTCATCAAAAACATCTATAAAAACTTTACCAATGCATTTTCTTTTTAATTCTGGATCGACAACACCAGACAAAGCGTTATAAAATTTTTCTTTAGCATCTACACCTATTACATTAAGACCCATTCCAAAATATTGTTTTAAAACAGAATCAAATTCATTTTTTCTTAAAAGGCCATTATCTATAAAAATACACGTTAATTGATCACCGATTGCTTTATGTAATAAGACTGCGGCTACCGATGAATCAACACCACCAGATAATCCTAGTATAACATGATCATTTTTAATCTTAACTCTTATATTTTTAATGGCAGAATCAACAAATGATGCGGGTGTCCAAGTTGCCTTAATTCCAGATATGTTTTTTAAAAAATTTTTCAAAATTAACTTACCATCTGTACTGTGATAAACCTCAGGATGAAATTGAATCCCAAAGGTGTCTTCATTATCAAAACAGAATGCAGCATTTTCTACATCATTGGTGCTTCCAATTCTTCTTGATTTGTCAGGTAACTTAACAATTGTGTCAGCATGACTCATCCAAACCTGAGATTTTTCAGGCAAGCCTTTTAACAATCTAGATTGATTAGAAATTGACACCAAGTTTGCTCTACCGTACTCCCTAGATTTTGATAAATCAACAAGGCCACCATAATTATAGGCAAGATATTGTGCGCCATAACATATTCCTAACAATGGCATTTTTCCTTTTATATTATCAAGATTTATTTTTAATGCATCCTTAGATCTAACAGAAAATGGAGAGCCTGAGAGAATTACAGCAGAAAAATCTTTTAATTTGAAACTTGAGCTGTTATATGGGAAAATTTCACAAAAAATATTTAACTCTCTTACTCTCCTAGCAATAAGTTGAGTGTATTGTGATCCAAAATCAAGAATTAATACTTTGTTTGGCATTTTCAAAAATACATCAATAAAATTAAATCTCTACAACAATTATTTTGTTATCAAACGGATGTATTGATTCATAAATTAATTTTATCATATTTTTTCCAATGTAAGAGTAAAATTCACTGTAGTTTAGTCTTCTTTCTTGAAAAATTCCATCAGCGTAAACTTTATCATATATCTTTTCGCACGAATTAATATTTTCGGATATTTTTCTTTTGTGTGATTTAATGATTTTTTTCTCAATTGAATCAAAGATTTTAAGCTGTTTAGATTGAGCTGATTTAACTAGTGATTCTAAGCTTTTATCAATATCTAGAGTCGCTTTTAATAATTTTTTAAAGGCTGATTCAAATTCACTTTTATTAGTGTCTAAATCAAAGTTATTTTGAATATTATTATTAACTAAATTTTTAATGAAAATATCTTTTGACGATAATAAATCTATTAACTTAATTTTATTTTTATTTAATAAATCTAAATCCCGTTTATTTAATAACAGAACAGAATTACGTAGGGTTAATATTGGGAAAGGTATTTGATGGTGTTGAAAAAGACTTTTTAATTGTAGCCAATAAGCAATTTCAGCTTTCCCTCCAACATAAGATAAGTTTGGCAATAAAAATTCCTGATAAACAGGCCTCATTAAAACATTTGGTGAAAACATTTCAGGATTATTATTCAAAAGTTTTAAAATTTCAGCCTTTTTAAAAGACAATTCCGTACCTAAAATGTTATACTCACCTTTTGAATATTCTATCCTGTAGCGTTTATCATTTTCAATTAGAAACAGGTTTAATTTTCGAGGATTAACTTGAAATTTAATTTTTTCTTTTAATAAATTACTTATTTTTTTATTAGTATTCAGCACATGATTATGGCAAGATAAGTTGCTTATTTCATCTTCTAAAATATGTTTAAAAGAGGATTTAAAGTCATAATTATCTGCATCAATAATTACAAGACCGTAGTCTTTAAAAATACTATGTACCAGCCTTTTTGTGGACTCTGCCAAGGACCTTTCATTATCATATGCACTTTTGAAAAGTGTAATAACTTCATCTTTGAATGGTTTATTTTTAAAATTATCATCCAATTCATCTATTATTTTAGATAAATTTAATGGTTTAGTCCTACCTGTACATAAACCACTTTTGTTCGCATCAATTTCGTATTTTCTATTTTTTGTCTGAAATGATTTTATTTCATTAAAATCATGGTCTTCGCTTGCCATCCAAAATATTGGAATAAAATTGTATTTTGAATATTTTTCTTTTAATCCTTTTGATATTTTAATACAATGTAAAATTTTATATATGTAATATAAAGGACCAGTATTCAATGATAATTGATGTCCCGTTGTTATTGTGAAAGTATTAGGTTTTCTTAAATCGTTTATAGATTCAGATACGGATCCCAGATCATCAATATTTTTGTATTGTTCTTCAATTACATTGTGAAGTAACAGTCTTTTTTTTTGACTGAATGATGATCTTTGTTTGATCAGCTTATCATAGTTTTTTATATCATTTTTAAATGAATAAAAGTTCTTTAATTTATTACCACTGAGAAAAATTTTAATAAGTTTTGAGGCTATTGGGGCCTGTTCAATATTTATATTTTTTTCTTTCAAACAAAAAATTTATTAACTGTTTTTTTGAAAAAAGGATTCAACAAATTCAACTTTATTAAACAATTGAATGTCATCAATAGATTCCCCTGTCCCAATATATTTTATTGGAATATTAAGCTGATCTGAAATCCCTATGACTACTCCACCCTTTGCTGTACCATCTAATTTAGTTACCATCATAGAGGTTACTTTTGTTACTTGTGAAAACTGCTTGGCCTGTTCATAGGCATTTTGGCCTGTAGAGCCATCCAAAACTAACATAATTTCATGCGGGGCATCCTGCTTCAGCTTTTGCATAACGCGACTAATTTTTGACAACTCATTCATTAAATTCACTTTATTATGAAGTCTCCCAGCGGTATCAATTATTACAACATCATAATCTTTATTTATAGCTGAGTTTAAAGTATCAAAAGAGACTGAGGCAGGATCACTACCCATCTTCTGCTTAATCAGATCAACCTCTGCTCTTTGCGACCATTCCTCAAGTTGCTCAATTGCTGCTGCTCTAAAAGTATCAGCAGCACCTATCAAGACTGATAAATCTTGAGATTTGAAAAACTTAGCAAGTTTACCAATTGATGTTGTTTTGCCTACTCCATTTACTCCCACGACTAGAATTACATATGGTTTGTCATTTATATTAAAATCTTCCGAGACCTCATCATAAATAATATTACCAATTTCTTCTTTTAAAATAATATCCAATTCTTGAGCACTAGTGTATTTATCTTTAGCAACTCTTTGCTCAATTGCTTCAATAATTTTAATGGTTGTTTTAACACCAACATCAGACGTAATTAAAATTTCTTCTAAATCATCAAGTACTTGAACATCAACCTTTGTTTTACCTACGACAGCTTTTTTTATCTTTTCAAAAAAGGTTTTACTTGTTTTTTCTAAACTCTTATCAAGTTTTTTCTTATCTGTTCTCTTGAACAATCTCTTAAAAAAACCTCCTTTTTTTATTTTTTCTGGCTCAGGCTCTGGTTCAGGTTCTGGCTCGGGTTCAGGTTCT
>CEUN01045781.1_pt1 | contig 32032 bp, 29 predicted proteins | sample 361501 | NCBI WGS metagenome assembly CEUN01 (sample SAMEA2622801, study PRJEB7988) | marine metagenome | biome: marine biome (ENVO:00000447); feature: marine epipelagic mixed layer (ENVO:xxxxxxxxx); material: "saline water (ENVO:00002010), including plankton (ENVO:xxxxxxxx)" | depth 120 m | reverse complement strand
GCCCGCCACGAGGACCGTCTGCACGCCAGAAGCGCGGGCACGGTGGATCACCGCGTCAAGCACCGAGATATCGCGGTCCAGTCGCAGGAAAGGCTGGGCGATGGCGTTCCAATCCATGATCACACAATCGGCAGCCTTTCCAAGAGCCAACACCCCGATTTCGTCGACAAAGGGCGTGGTGTGAGCTCCGTCTTCGGTTGCCATCCGGAAGATCTGGGCGGACACGGGAACGTCATCACCCATGCCCGGGAAACGATGGACATGCTTGATCAGGCGCATTTCCTGCAGCATGTCGCGGTCGTCGTTGATGCCGGCTTCGTCAATGCCGATCGCAACGCGGATACCTGATTTCTCAAAGGCATCAAGCGGCGCCATCCCGCTGCGCAGCCGCAGGTTCGAGCTGGCATTATGACAGACATGGGTGCCCGTCGCAGCCAGGATCTCGATATCGGCCTCGGTCATCCAGACGCCATGACCAAAGGTCATGTCGGGACCCAGGAGACCACGACGCTCGAGATGGGCGATAACGGACCCGCCGGTACGGCGGCGCGCATACTCCTTCTGGTAGGATGTTTCCAGAAGATGCATGTGCATCGGCACGCCATAGCGCGTAGCATGGGCGCGCAGGGCATCAAGAGCGTCGTCCGAACACCAATGGAAATTGTTGGGTGCAAGCTGGATGCGCACCCGCTCCGAGGACTGATGATGCTCGAACAGCTGTTCGAAGATGCCCAGCTGTTCAAAGACCGGCAATTCCCTTGCTTCGAGATGAGCCGCTGTTCTGGCGGCAAGGTCACCCGGAAGGCTTTCCGCAAAGGCCCGATTGTCGCCATAGACCAGATGGTTCTGGTCCCAGACGCCATGGGAGAAGGACACCCGCATGCCGATGTCGCGATAGGCATCGATCATGCGTTCACTGTCGGCGACGATCTGATCCGCACCTGCACCCGACCAGCCTGACAGATGCTGCACCGTGGTGACACCCGAGGCGATCAGCTCGAAGGCCGAGTAGAGCGTGTCAAGATAGGGATCGACATCGCGCTGTTGAATCATCGACGCGAACCACAACTCCAGCGGAAGATCCTGACAACCATGCTGGACCGGGGTGAGGCCAAGGTGATGATGCCCGTTGACGAAACCCGGCGTCACGACACAGTTGGGGCCACCGAGCACATCGTCCACATCATGACGCGCGGAAAGGTCGTCAAAGGCGCCGATCTCCACGATGAGGCCATCGCGCTGCAGAACGGCACCGTCCTCGACGATGTTGACCGCGTTCCTGTCCACCACATGAGTGATGACGTAACGTCCGCGAATCAGGCTCGACGGCATAATACTTTCCCTTCCCAGATAGTCCGACCCAGCGAGTCGGCCAGGAGGTCAGCCTCGCAGCTCACCCCCGGTCTGCTTGGCGACAGCTGCAACAATCTTCTCAGACACGGCCTCGAGATCGTCGTCCGTCATGGTGCGATCAGTCGGCTGCAGAGTGACGGCAACGGCCAGTGACTTGCGGTTCTCACCGAGGTTGGCGCCCTCATAGAGGTCAAAGACCGCAACGTCATCGATCAGGGCTTTGTCGGCCCCCTTCACGGCACGGACCAGTTTCTCCGCGGAGACATCGGCATCGAGCACAAACGCAAAGTCGCGATGCACCGGCTGATAGGGCGAAACCGCCAGCTTCGTCCGGGCCACGGACTTGGCCTTGGGTTCGGGCACATCCTCAAGGTTGATTTCGATGGCCGCAACAGGTCCGGCGGCATCAAGCTCTGCCACCACCTTCGGATGAAGCTCTCCAAAGGTCGCCATCGCCTTGGGGCCCAGACGCAGCACGCCGGACCGGCCGGGATGATACCAGTCCGGTGCATCGGCGGAGGTCTGGAGGTTGTCGACCGGAGCCCCGATCGCTGCCAGTACCGCCAGGGCATCGGCTTTGGCGTCGAAGGCGTCGACGGGCCTGTCGGCCTGATTCCAGTGACGCGCGCCGGACCGGCCGGCACGCAGGGCCCCAACCATGGTCTTCTGCCCTTCGGGCTCGATCCCGCCATAGACGGGGCCGATCTCGAACAGAGCGAAGTTGTCCATGCCACGGGCCTGGTTACGCGAGACCGCTGCCAGCAGGCCGGGAAGGCTGGACGGGCGCATCATATCCATATCGGCCGAGATCGGGTTCACCAGCGTCAGGCCCTGATTGCCGCCGCCGAAAAGCCCAGCCTGGGCCGAAGAGACAAAGGAGTAGGTCACCGCTTCAGACATACCACGCGATGCCAGCGTGCGGCGGGCCCATCGGACACGTTTCTGACGAGTGCTGAGCACCGGCCGTGTCAGCGCCGAAACGCGCGGCAGCGAGACCATGGGGACTTCATCGAAACCATGGATGCGCAGCACCTCTTCGATGACATCAGCCTCACACTGCATGTCGTGTCGCCAGGTCGGAATCGAGACTGACCACTGATCGTCTCCGACATCCGACGCCTCGAAGCCCAAATCAGCCAGGATCGCTTCGGCCCGACGTTTCACGATGGCAATGCCACCCAATGACTGCACCCGGGAGGGGCGAACGTTCATGGTTTCGTGGCCGGTCGGAATCTCGCCAGCCTGGACAACCTCGCTCGCCTCGCCGCCACACAGTTCCAGAACAAGCCGGGTGGCGATCTCCATGCCTTCCGGAGCGAAGGTATTGTCGATACCCCGCTCGAAGCGCTGGCGTGCGTCGGTCACTAGGCCCAGCTTGCGACCGGTCGCAGCGGTGCGGATGGGATCGAACAGTGCGATTTCGAGGAAACCGTTGACCGTGCCGTCGTCGGCGCCCGTCGACTCGCCGCCGATCACGCCACCCAGGCCCAGCATGCCTGAGTCATCGAAGATAACCGTCATCTCGCCGTCGGTATCATAGGACTTGTCGTTCAGAGCGTCGAAGCGCTCGCCGGGTTCAGCGATCCGCACACCGATTGTGCCCTTGACCTTGTCGGCATCATAGATGTGCGCCGGCCGGCCCAGATCCATGGTCAGCCAGTTGGTGATGTCGACCAGAACGGAGATCGGACGCAGACCGACAGCCCTGAGCTTCTGCTGCATCCAGGACGGGCTGGGGCCGTTCTTGAGGCCCTTGAAGTAACGCCCGATGAAGGCAGGACAAGCGTCCTTCGTGGCATCGTCGAAGCGCAACTCGATGCCGAGCGGGCTCTTGAAGCTGCCGGGAACCGGTGACGTGTCGAGCAACTTCAGCGTGCCAAGACCCGCTGCCGCAAGATCGCGCGCGATACCGCGTACACTGAAGCAGTCGCCCCGGTCCGGCGTGACGCCGATATCGATGACAGGATCATCCAGGCCCGACAGCGCAGCATAGGACGCACCGACCTCAGCATCCTCCGGCAGGTCGATGATGCCGTCATGTTCGTCACTCAGGCCCATCTCGCGCTCGGAGCAGAGCATGCCGCGGCTCGCGACGCCGCGGATCTCCGTCTCCTTGAGATCCACACCCGTACCGGGGATGTGGCTGCCCGAGGGTGCAAACACGCCCTTCATGCCGGTCCTCGCATTGGGCGCACCGCAAACAACCTGCACCTCACCGCTGCCGGTTTCGACCATGCAGACCCGCAACTTGTCGGCATTGGGATGCTGCTCGGCCTTCACGACGTAACCCACAGTGAAAGGTGCCAATTCGGCGCTCCGATCCTCGACGTCCTCGACCTCAAGGCCGATCCGGTTGAGGGCGTCGACGATCTCTTCAAGGGTCGCCTCGGTGTCGAGATGGCGTTTGAGCCAGTCCAGTGTGATTCTCATCGGGCCAACCCTCCGTGAAGGGTGGGCAGGTCGAGCGCACGGAAACCGTAGTGACGCAGCCAGCGCAGGTCGGCGTCGAAGAAGCTCCGCAGGTCCGGGATACCGTATTTCAGCATGGCAATACGGTCGATCCCCATGCCAAAGGCAAAACCCTGGTATCGATCGGGGTCGATGCCGCCGTTGCGCAGCACATTGGGATGGACCATGCCGCTGCCCAGGATTTCGAGCCAGTCATCACCAGCGCCGATCTTGAGCTCACCACCTTCGAAGGAACAACCGATGTCGACCTCCATGGACGGGGCGGTGAACGGGAAGTAGCTCGGCCGGAATCGCATCGGCACGTTGTCGACCTGGAAGAACGCCTCGACGAAATCGCGCAGACAACCTTTGAGATGTCCCAGATGGGCGGTCTCGTCGATCACGAGGCCCTCGACCTGATGGAACATCGGTGTGTGGGTCATGTCGCTGTCGCTGCGATAGGTCCGGCCAGGGGCGATAATCCGGATCGGCGGTTCCGACTTCATCATGTGGCGGATCTGCACCGGCGAGGTATGCGTGCGCAGAACTGGGCGTCCGCCCTCGCCCGAGGATGGCAGATAGAACGTGTCGTGCTCCTGGCGGGCGGGATGTTCGTCGGGAATGTTGAGCGCACCGAAGTTGAGCCAGTCGTCTTCGATGTCTGGCCCTTCGGCGATGGCAAAGTCCATCTCGCAGAAGATCGCCATGATCTCGTCCATGACCTGGCTGACGGGATGGATGCTGCCCTGGGTTTCGGGCCGGGGCGGCAAGGAGACATCGACCCGTTCGGTTTCCAGACGCTCGTTGAGCGCCGCCCATTCAAGTTCGGACTTACGCGTGTCGATGGCAGCCTGGACCGCATCCTTGATGCGGTTGAGCTCCTGGCCGACCTCGCGACGTTCATCGGGGTCCAGCCCGCCGAGCTGTTTCATGAATCCGGTGATCGCGCCTTTCTTGCCGAGCGCACCGACACGGATGTCATCCAGTGCCTTCAAATCGCCGATTCCGGCAATGGCCTCGAGCGTGTCTTCCTTGATGGAAGTGATCTGTTCTAACATAGGATTCCTGGGCTCCAGACATGACAAAGGGGCCGCGTGGGCCCCTCGTCGGATGGTTCTTCTGGCAACACGCGGTGCGTGCTTAAGCTGCCTTCTCGACCGCCGAGCGGGCCTGATCACACAGCTTCGCAAAAGATGCGGGCTCGCGTGCCGCGAGATCCGCGAGGATCTTGCGATCGAGCCCAACTCCTTCGAGTTTCATCCCGTGCATGAACTGGGAATAGGTCAGGCCGTGCATACGAGCGCCGGCGTTGATGCGCTGGATCCACAGGCCGCGGAAATCACGCTTGCGAACACGACGGTCGCGATAGGCGTACTGCAACGCCTTCTCGACCCGCTCGAGGGCAATCGTGAAGCAGCTGTTGGCACGGCCACGGTAACCTTTGGCCAGCTTCAGCACCTTCTTGTGACGGGCGTGGGACGTTGTCCCGCGTTTGACTCGCGCCATCGTTCAACTCACCTGGTTAGAGCGTCAGCCGTTCGGCAGCAGACGCTTGATCATCGGGGCATCTACGGCCGCAACCGTGGTCGTGCCACGGGTTCCGCGGATGAAACGCTTAGTACGGCGGCGCATGAAATGGCGCTTGCCGGCATAGTTGCGCTTCAGCTTGCCGCTGCCGGTGAAGGAAAAGCGCTTCTTCACCGAGCTCTTGGATTTCAGCTTCGGCATGGGTTGATCCCCAACGTCATCTGGACACAAAAACGAGCCCCGCAGGGCACCGCGCCCGGAGCAGGGGGCGGGTTATATCCGCCGTCCCCGCTCAATGCAAGAGGTGGAGACGGCTTTCCTGCCTGGCGGGAAAGCCGCGGCCAGCCTTACTTCGGCGCCACCACCATGATCATCTGACGCCCTTCCATCTTGGGCATCGACTCGATCTTGGCCACTTCGTCCGAATCGTCGCGTATTCGCTCCAGAAGCTTGCGCCCGATTTCCGGGTGGGCCAGTTCGCGGCCACGGAAGCGAATGGTGACCTTCACCTTGTCGCCTTCGCCCAGGAATTTGGACATCGCCTTCATCTTCGTGTCGTAGTCGTGATCATCGATGTTGGGGCGCATCTTGATCTCCTTGACGTCGAAGGTCTTCTGTCGCTTGCGCGCCTCGTTCGCCTTCTTCTGCGCCTCGTACTTGAACTTGCCGTAGTCGAGAATCTTGCAGACTGGCGGGTCGGCATTGGGTGAAATCTCAACCAGGTCGAGGCCGGAATCCTCAGCCGCATTCAGAGCGGACTGAATCGTGACGACCCCGATCTGGGAACCATCAGCACCGATCAGGCGGACCTGCGGCACATTGATGTCTTCGTTCGTGCGCGGACCGGACTTTTCGGGCAGCGCCATGTTGTTACGTGGACGGGCTATGTAAACAACTCCTCTGGGTAAGCAGACGGGGCCAATCAGGCCGGCGACTGCGATTCGTTCGTGAGTGTATGAATGGCGTCGTCAAGTGCAAGGGATTGCTGTTCCTTGCTGCCCAGACGACGGATCGAGACCGCACGCTGCTCGGCCTCGCGTTTGCCTACGGCGATGATCACCGGGACCTTCGACGTCGAGTGCAGGCGGACCTTGTAGCTGATCTTGTCCGCACCCGTGTCGAGCACGCCATGAAGGCCGGATTTCATCAACATTTCATGGACTTGCGCAGCATAATCGTCGGCCTCGTTGGTCACCGTGGCGACCGCATACTGGACCGGCGCAAGCCACAGCGGGAAGTTGCCGGCGTAGTGTTCAATCAGTACGGCCAGGAACCGTTCGAACGAACCCAGGATGGCGCGGTGCAACATGACCGGCCGACGTTTGTCCCCCTCTTCGGAGACATAATTGGCGTCAAGTCGTTCCGGCAGCACAAAATCGACCTGGAGCGTGCCGCACTGCCAGTCACGCCCGATGGCATCGCGCAGAACAAACTCGAGCTTCGGCCCGTAGAACGCCCCCTCGCCCGGATTGAGTTCAAGCTCCAGCCCCGCCGCATCGGCGGCATCCTTCAGAGCACCCTCGGCCTGATCCCACACGGCGTCCTCACCGGCGCGGACTTCAGGTCGGTCGGAGAACTTCACGACAAAATCGTCGAAGCCGAGATCACGGTAGATTGATGCTAGAAGCTCGCAGAAGCGGATCGTCTCGGACGTGATCTGCTCTTCCGTGCAGAAGATATGCGCATCATCCTGCGTGAACGACCGCACGCGCATCAGGCCGTGCAGTGCGCCTGAGGGCTCGTACCGCAGGCATGAGCCGAACTCCGCCATGCGCAGCGGCAGATCGCGGTAGCTCTTGATGCCCTGGCGGAAAATCTGAACATGGCAGGGACAGTTCATGGGCTTCATGGCCCAGACCCTGTCGTCCTCCGTCTGGGCGGTGAACATGTTCTCGCGGAACTTCTCCCAATGGCCCGACGCCTCCCAGAGAGAGCGGTCGACCATCTGGGGTGTGTTCACCTCCTTGTAGTCTTCGGCATCGAGGCGTCGGCGGACGTAGTTCTGCACGGTCTGATAGAGACGCCAGCCGTTGGGATGCCAGAAAGCCGAGCCCACGGCCTCGTCCTGGAAATGAAACAGGTCCATCTCGCGGCCAAGCCGGCGATGATCACGCTTCTCTGCCTCTTCAAGGCGCGTCAGGTGTGCCTGCAGTTCCTTACGGTCCATCCAGGCCGTGCCATAGACACGCTGGAGCATCTCGTTTCGGTTGTCGCCGCGCCAGTAGGCGCCAGCAAGCTTCATGAGCTTGAAGGCCTTGGGCAGCTTGCCCGTGGACGGCAGATGCGGGCCACGGCAAAGATCGATCCAGTCACCCTGCCGGTAGAGCGTGATGGTCTGATCGGCGGGCAGATCACGGATGATCTCGGCCTTGTAGGCTTCACCGATGCCTTCGAAAAACGCCGCGGCCTCATCGCGATCCCAGACTTCACGTGTGATCGGCTCGTCGCGTTCGATGATCTCGGCCATGCGCTTTTCCATGGCTTCGAGGTCTTCGGGCGTGAACGGATTTTCGCGGGCGAAGTCGTAGTAAAAGCCGTCTTCGACCACCGGGCCGATCGTGACCTGAATACCGGGGAACAGCTCCTTGGCCGCCTGAGCCAGAACATGGGCCGCGTCGTGGCGCACCAGCTCCAGCGCCTCGGGCGACTTAGCTGTCACGATCTCGAGCTCGGCGTCCTGATCGATCTCACGCTTGAGATCGCGCAGTTCACCATCGACCTTGACCGCAAGCGCGGCCTTGGCGAGACCAGGACCGATCGAGGCCGCCACATCATGACCGGTGGTCGTCGCGTCAAACTCGCGCACGGATCCATCGGGCAGTGTGATCGCCACAGGGGCGGCATGCGCTTCGGCGCTCATGATCTCAAGTCTCCAAGGTGCGAATGCCCGTGATTGGGCGCGCGAAACCTAGTCTTGCAAGCTGCGAAGTCAAGCGAGCACACCGTTCATCACATGGGCGACCTCATCCGCACTGAGGTCTTCGAGCCTGTCGCGCTGCAGAACCTTGACCAGACGGCCGCGCGGGGCCGTGAGCAACGGGTCGGATGCCTGGGAAAACAGCACCACGGACGGACAGCCGGCGGTCGCCGCGATATGCATCGGACCGGTGTCGTTGCCGACCGCCACCGCGGCCTTCTGAGCCAACATGGCAATCTGTTCAAAGCTGGTCTGACCGACCAGGTCGACAATCCCGCGCTGCGTCTCGGAAAGACGGCGGCCGATCTCCCGCTCTGCCGGACCACCGATCACGACGGGTGTGAGTCCACTGCCCCGTAGCCGCTCACACAAATCTCCGTAGCGGTCCACGGGCCAGCGTTTGTCGGGCCGATGAGGCGCGCTGCCGGACACCAGCATGACAAACCGGTCAGGAAGGTCGAAGGTGGAGAGATCGGCCCGGACCATGGACAGGTCCGGTGGCGGCACATCGGTGATGCCGGCCATGGCAAGCTGGTCGGCCTGGCGCTCAACCGTATGCATGCGATCACGATCCGGGTTGGCCTGTGGGTGCGAGCAACCCCTTGCGATACCGGACCACTCCGGACGGGGCCTCCCGAACAGCCTGAAGTATCCGCAGGACCGGTCGGACGTCTGGAGGTCATAGACACGATCGAAGGCCCCGGACTTCAGGCGCCGGGACAGATCTCGCAAGACGCTGACCTGCCACCAGCGTGGCTTGTCGTCGAGCCAGACCTCATCGAACCAGCCGCCAGCCCGCGCAAGGCTCTCGTAGGGTTTCGTGGTGAGCAAAGTGATCCGGGCATCGCGATGGTGTTCACGAATGGCCCGGAACGGGCCGGACGACAGCACGAGATCGCCCAAGGCACCCAGGCGGATTACCAGAACACGCGACGTCATGGCCAGTCGATGAGCTCGCGGTAGACGTCGAGTGTGGCCTTGCACATCGCCGTTCGGCTGAACAGTTCGACCGTTCGCGCACGGGCCCGTGCGGCCAGCTTGACGCGTGCCTCGACATCGAGATCAAGCGCAGCAGCCACGGCCTGGGACAGTGCCGAAGAATCATCGGGCCGAACCAGCCAGCCCGTGGTGCCGGGTTCCACCGTTTCCTGGGCGCCGCCATGGTTGGTTGCCACCACAGGCACACCCATCGCCTGGGCCTCGACCGCAACACGGCCAAAGCCTTCTGGTTCGATCGAGGCGGAAACCACGACATCAGCCAGTCGGTAGGCCGCCGGCATATCCTGGCTGCCGTCGATCATGACGACACGGCCCTGCAGGCCACGCTGCACAATGTCTCGCTCCAGTTCCTTGCGCAGGCCCTCGCGGCCGACGCCGACGCCGACGCCGACAAGCAGGCAGATCGCATCCCGCTCGAGCTGTTCCATAGCCCGAATCATGACGTGCTGGCCCTTCCAGCGTGCCAGACGCCCCGGGAGCATGATCACGGGTACCCCATCGGGCAGGTTCCAGTGGGCGGCGAGGCTGACGATGCGTTCCGAGCTGACGGCCGCGGGATCAAAGCTCACGACATCTATTCCACGGTGAATACGGCGGAGTCGGTCATCACCCACGCCATAGTTCTCGCGAACGTGCTGGGCGATATAGTCGGAGATCGCGATGACCCGGTCGCCCCTGGCCATCACGGCGTTGTAACGCTTCTTCAGACCGTTCGCGAAGTTGTAGGGCGCATGGAAGGTCGTGAGGAACGGCTTACCGGTGCGGCGGGCCGCTTTGAGCGCCGACCAGGCCGGTGCACGGGATCGCACGTGAACCAAATCGATACCCTCATCACGAATCAGATCAACCAGGCGGTTGGCGTTGCGCTGGATTGTGAGCGGCGACTTTGAAGCCACCGGCATGTGCACGACTTCGGCCTTGGCGCGCAACAGGTCGGGCTCCAGATCGCCGCCTTCGGTCACAACCATGGCTCGTGCGCCCTGCTCGATGGCGGCACGCGCAACATCAATCACCGCACGCTCGGCGCCGCCGATGGCAAGCCGCGGAATGATCTGCAGCACAACGGGGCTGCGGGCGTCGCCTTCCTGAGTCATGGTATGTCGAGACTTGTCCCAAAACGATTGCGGGTTCTTTATCCCATGTCAGACGCAGACACGACACCACAATGGCTCAAACGCGATGGCGGTCACCGATTGGCCTATCACCGACAGGACCGCGCCTCACCGGGTGTGGTTTTTCTCGGCGGCTATGCATCAGACATGACAGGAACCAAGGCGAGCTTTCTGGATGCCTGGTGCCGGGAACACGGCCGCGCCTACCTGCGTTTTGATTACCGGGGCCACGGGCAGTCCTCGGGCCGTTTCGAGGACGGCACGATCGGTCGCTGGACCGACGATGCGCTTGCCGTACTGGATGCGCTGACCGAAGGCCCGCAAATCCTTGTCGGCTCCAGCATGGGCGGCTGGATCATGCTGAACCTCGCCCTGCGGCGCCCCGACAGGATCGCCGGGCTGGTCGGCATCGCGGCTGCGCCCGACTTCAGCCAGGACATCTGGTGGTCCCTGTCCGCGGAAGACCAGGACCGCCTGGGCACAGAAGGCAGCCTTGCCATCAGCGAAGGTGAGGAAAGCCTGATCGTCACACACGGCTTCATCAAAGACGGCCGCAACCATCTGGTGATGCGCGCACCGATGGAGATCAACGCACCGGTTCGTTTGCTCCAGGGCATGCAGGACGACGCCGTGCCCTGGCCCACGGCCTACAAGATCGCCGAGACGATGACCGGCGGCGATGTTGTGGTGACCCTGATCAAGGATGGCGACCACCGACTGTCGCGCGACGAGGATCTGGCAAGGCTGGGAGCTGCAATCGCGGAACTGGCGGAAAACCTGTAGACGCCATCGCTCAGCTTTCCGAGAGGTCCGCCACCATGCCCTCGCGGTAACCGGGATAACGCAGCACCACACCCAGCTCCTTCTTGATGCGCTCGTTCCGGACACGCTTGTTGTCGGCATAGAAGCTGCGGGCCATGTCGGAGAGGTCGGCGTCGTCGAAGGGGACAGGTTCGGGCGGTGAGACACCCAGAAGTTCGCAGGCGTACGCGACCACCTTCGCGGGCTCTTCGGCCTCGTCATCACAGACATTGTAGGCCGCGCCGGGGTTGGGCCGGCTGATTGAGGCCAGCAGAACGGCCGCGATATCGTCGACATGGATGCGCGAGAACACCTGTCCCGGTTTCACAATGCGACGGGCTCGGCCCTTGCGCACCTGTTCGAGAACCCCGCGGCCGGGCCCGTAGATGCCGGCGAGCCGGAAGAGATGGACAGGCAGGCCATACCGTTCATGCATGACCAGCCAGGCCTCTTCGGCAGCGACGCGCCGGATGCTGCGGTCCAGGCTCGGCTGCACCGGGGTGGTCTCGTCGACCCAGCCGCCATCGTGGTTGCCGTAGACACCGGTGGTGGAGAAGTAACCGACCCATTCCAGATCTTCGAGTTGAGAGATGGGTGTGGCCAGCCGGTCGAGCGGTGGGCAGATCATCGAGGCCGAGGGTGGGATGGAATCGACCAGATGTGTGGTCCCCTCCAAGGCCGGTTCGACACCGTCTGTCTCTCCATCGGTATCGAACGCCACAGCATCGATGCCCTCATCTCTGAGCGATGCGCAGCGGTCCGCCGATCGCGTCGTACCGGCAACTGTCCAGCCTTTGTCCAGGCAATGCCGTGCCAGGGCCATCGCACTGAATCCGAGACCGAAACAGAACAGCTTCTTCATGATTCCAGGGCATCCCATTCACGCCGGACGGCGGCATCCTGCTCTGCCACATAGTGTGTGGCTCGGGCCTCTGCCACCTCGTGTGCGGCTCCAAGACGGCTCAGCGCCCAGACCGCCATGGCCCGTACCAGGGGTGAGGCGTCATCCAGCCGCGTTCGCACCGCATTCAGGGAATCCGGGTCGCCGCTGTTGCCCAGGGCAATCATTACATTCCGGACAAAACGATCCCGGCCAGTACGCTTGACCGGGCTGGCCCGGAAGAGTTCTCGGAAGGCGCTGTCGTCGAGTGCGGCCAGATCGGTCAGGCGGGGGCCAGCCAGACTGTCGCGGGGAGCCAGGGCTGCCTCGCGGGCGACAACCGCAAACTTGTTCCAGGGACAGACGGCGAGACAGTCGTCACAACCATAGATCCGGTTCCCCATAGGCTCACGGAACTCCGGAGCGATATGCCCCTTGTGCTCAATGGTGAGGTAGGAAATGCAGCGGCTGGGATCGAGCTGGTAGGGCTGCGGAAAAGCATCCGTCGGACAGATGTCCTGGCAGGCACGGCAGGACCCGCAATGATCGGGCTCCGGAGGGTCGGGTTCAAACACCAGCGTCGTGTAAATCTCGCCGAGGAAAAACCAGGATCCGAGTTCGCGCGACACGAGATTGCTGTGTTTGCCCTGCCAACCCAGGCCCGAACGCTGTGCCAAGGGCTTTTCCATCACGGGTGCCGTGTCGACAAACACCTTCACTTCGGCACCCGAGGTCTCGACGATCCAGCGCGCCAGTGCCTTGAGTCGTTTCTTCACCACATCATGGTAGTCGCGGCCACGGGCATAGACAGAAACGACACCCCGATCTGTTCTCTTGAGGTCATCCAGCGGATCGTGGTCGGGGCCGTAGGACATAGCCAGTGTGATCACGCTGCGTACGTCGGACCATAGCTGGCGGGGATCGGAGCGTTCGTCGGCACGGCGCTCCAGCCAGTCCATATCGCCGTGGCGGCCTGCTGTGGTGAGCTCTTGAAGTGACCTGCGCCAGGCGGGATCGGCCTCAGCGTCGGTCACCCGGCACGCATTGAAACCAAGCTCGTGTGCCTTCTCTCTGATCGCTGAAAAGGCATCGGCAGCAGAGGGCATGGCTGAATCCCGTCCGGCTCAGAAATCGAGATCGTCGTAGTGGCTGACAGGCCGCAGGCCCGGGAGACGGTCATCGAGCAAAGGCTGGAACGAGGGACGCGACTTGACACGCGCATACCAGTCCCTTGCCGCTTCCTGATGCGACCAGGGCACATCGCCGATGTAGTCGATGCAGGAAAAATGCGCGGCGGCTGCGACATCGGCGAGGCTGAAGCTACCACCTGCAAGCCAGGTCCGGCGTTCGACCAGAAACGCGATGTAGTCCAGATGGATCTTAACATTGGCGAGGCCGGCACGCACCGTCGCGGAATCCGGTTCACCGTTGCCCAGAAAACGCTTCTGAACCTTCTCACCGAACAGATTCACTGTGGCTTCGACGTACATCTTCTCGTCGAACCAGGCGACCAGACGGCGAGTCTCAGCCCTTTGGCCCGGTGTGGCGCCAAGCAGATCCGGCTGAGGCTGAACCTCCTGCAGATATTCCACGATGGCCTGACTGTCGGCGAGTTCCGTGCCGTCGGCTTCGACAAGCACCGGGACCTTGCCCGCGGGGTTCATCACGAGAAACTCTTCACGCCGCTCCCACACGTTCTCGATCTTCAGCGCAAACGGAAGGCCCTTCTCCTTCAGGGCGATTCGCACCTTGCGGCAGAACGGAGAAAGCGGGACGTGATAAAGCTCGCGCATAGCCGCGTTCTAATTCAGATCACGGCCAGATGGAATCGCGATACAGGCAGCCTGTGGATCAGCCGAATGCGACGCAGAGATTGTCGAGGTAACGGCCGGTTGCGCATGACCCAGGTCATCGGGATCGACATTGACCTCCATATGCAGCTTCTGCAGGTCATGTGTGGCTGCGGACGCATCCAGCACGTAACGTTAGCCGCAACGCAGAGGTGACGAACTGGCCGCCAACCCGACAACCAGTGACACCCGATAGGGTATCTCAGCATCAGGGCCGGCGCGGAGCTTGAAGCTACCGGTTCCATAGCTACTTAGTGCGCAGACTGAGGTGCGGCGTGATAGATCGGCCATCAGGCTCTGCTGAGCCCGGACAGGCGGTTCCGGAAGCATACGTGGTCGCCGGCTGTCCTCGATGGTGAGTCCCACAGCAAAGCGAACAACATCCTGGATATCATCGCCCACGGGTGTGACGATCACCGACATGTCGAGCGCCAGAGGCGATGCCCGCATGGCATTCTGGGTGGCAAGAACAACACCGAGCTGTTCCTCGCTGACGCAACCGCGTTTCACGAGCAGTGTCCCAAGACGCCCTCCTGTAGCGGCCTGAGCCTGCAGGGCGTCCATCAGCTGGTGTTCATTGATCAAACCACAATCCTGAAGAAGGCGGCCAAGTTGTAGCGATTAGGACGGCGTCGAAACGCTATCCACGCAAACGGTCGCAATGTTCAAATCGCATGCTTCCCAAAACGAGCCCCAAACCCGGCAACCAAGCTGCGCTCGCTCTTGCACATGACAGCGAACCGCCGCCGAACAAGTGACGGCGCGCACAGGCCTCGGGAAGAATTGCCGGCTTTGGGTGTTTAGGCGGTCTGGCGGAGGTTTCCGTCGTCCAGCGGGTTGTGCAACCGATTGATCATCTCCCGCGGGCAGACCTGCCAGATACGACCGACCAGAAGATCCCACTCACGCAGAATGCGTGCTGCGTAGTCCGACTGGGTCTCACGGGCATGGATGGCGATCAGAGACTTCATGACGCCTTCCCAATGGGCGCTGGCAAGCCTCTGGTAGACAACACTCTCGTCATTGATATGGCGGGGCAGGACGTTGTCCGGATCGTAGATGAAGGCCATGCCGCCGGTCATGCCGGCCCCGAAGTTTGCACCGACAGAGCCCAGTATGACGGCCGTGCCGCCGGTCATGTATTCGCAGCCGTTGGAACCGCAGCCTTCGACCACCACGTCGGCGCCGGAGTTGCGCACCGCGAAACGCTCGCCCGCCTGTCCGGCAGCAAAGAGCTGGCCGGCGGTCGCGCCGTAAAGCACCGTGTTGCCAATGATGGTGTTGACCTGTGAGATACGCTCACTGGAGGCAGGCGGCCGCACAACGATGGTGCCGCCCGAAAGCCCCTTACCGACATAGTCGTTGGCATCACCGAAGACCTCGAGCTTGAGACCCTGAACGGCAAAGGCGCCAAGCGACTGGCCTGCGGAACCGCGCAAGCGAACGGTCATGTGCGCCGGTGGCAGACCGTCCATGCCGAACCGGCGCGTGATCTCCGACGAAAGGCGCGTGCCCACGGCACGGTGTGTGTTCCGGACGTTGTAGGCCAACTGCATCTTCTCGCGCTCGTCGAGAGCCGCCTTGCCGTCCCGAATCATCTGGGCATCCAGAGTATCGGGAACCTCGATCCTGCCCTCGGTCACACAATGACGAGGAAGATCGCCGGAGTCGGCCTGAACCAGCAGCGGGTTAAGATCGAGGTCGTCGAGATCCTCGCTGCCACGGCTGACCTGCTTGAGCAGGTCCGTGCGGCCGACGATTTCATCGAGCGAACGGACGCCCAGCGACGCCAGGATTTCACGCACCTCCTCGGCAATGAAAGAGAAAAGGTTCACAACCTTCTCGGGCGTGCCCTCGAACTTGGTGCGAAGCGAATCCTTCTGCGTGCAGATACCGACTGGGCAAGTGTTGGAATGGCACTGGCGCACCATTATGCAGCCCATCGCGACCAGCGAGGCCGTGCCGACACCATACTCCTCGGCTCCCATCATGGCGGCGATCACTACATCGCGGCCGGTCCGGATTCCACCATCGGTGCGAAGGCGGATCGTGTGGCGGAGGCGATTGAGGGTGAGCACTTGATTCGCTTCAGCCAGACCCATTTCCCACGGCGCGCCGGCATATTTGATGCTGGTCTGCGGGCTGGCGCCGGTACCGCCAACATGGCCGGAGATCAGAATGACATCAGCCTTGGCCTTGGCGACGCCTGCCGCCACGGTGCCGACACCGGCCTGACTCACCAGCTTCACGCAAACTCGCGCGGTCGGATTGATCTGCTTGAGGTCGTAGATGAGCTGGGCCAGATCCTCGATCGAATAGATGTCGTGATGCGGCGGCGGTGAAATCAGCATCACACCGGGTGTGGCGTGGCGCAGCTTTGCGATCATCTCTGTCACCTTGAAGCCCGGAAGCTGACCGCCCTCGCCCGGCTTGGCACCCTGGGCAATCTTGATTTCAAGCTCGCGGCAGTTCGTCAGGTACTCGGCTGTCACGCCAAAACGGCCTGAGGCGACCTGCTTGATGGGCGAGTTCGGATTATCCCCGTTGGGGCGAGGATGGAACCGCTCAGGGTCTTCACCGCCCTCTCCTGAATCCGAGAGTGCTCCGATCCGGTTCATCGCGATGGTGAGCGTTTCGTGCGCCTCCGGCGAAAGCGCGCCCAGCGACATGCCGGGTGTGACGAAGCGCTTACGGATCTCGGTGATCGATTCGACCTCATCGATCTCCAGGGGCTCCGAGCGGGCATTAAAGGCAAGGAGGTCACGCAGATCGAACGGTGGCCGCTGGTTCATGCCGTCGGCGTAGCGCTTGTAGAGCTGGTAGCTGTCACTGGCGACCGCGTTCTGCAACGTGTGTACCAGGGCGGCCTCGAAAGCATGCGTCTCGCCACCCTTGCGGTAACGGTAGATGCCACCGATGGGCAGAGCTGTAACCTTGTGGCGATAGGCTTCGCCGTGAAGCTTCAATGAGCGGCGCTGGATGCCGGTGAGGCCGATGCCTGAGATGCGCGACGGCATGCCTGGGAACACCTCTGCCACGAGCGTGCGCGACAGACCGATGGTCTCGAAGTTGTAACCCCCGCGATAGGACGAAATCACCGAGATTCCCATCTTCGACATGATCTTCAGCAACCCGTCGTCGATCGCCTTCTTGTAGCGTGCGACACAGTCTGTGAGATCGCGATCCCCAAACAGGCCACGGCGATGCCGTTCAGCAATACTCTCCTCGGCGAGGTAGGCATTAACTGTGGTGGCACCGACACCGATCAGCACAGCGAAGTAATGCACGTCCAGACATTCGGCACTGCGCACGTTGATCGAGACGAAGGTTCGCAACGACTGGCTTACAAGGTGGCTGTGAACCGCACCGGCGGCCAGAATCATCGGGATTGCCACACGACCTTGCCCGACAGCTTCGTCGGTCAGGATGATGTGTTCGCAACCGCCGCGCACCGCGTCTTCGGCCTCCTGGCGGATGCGCTGGATCGCATCGGAGAGCGCGTTGGCGTCATCACCCGCCGAAGCGAAGGTGCAATCGATCGATGTCGCTGTGCGCCCCATGTAGCGCGCCATTGCCTGGAATTGCGCGTTGGTGAGCGTCGGAGACTGGAGCTGCAGGATGCGGGTCTGGCTTTCGTCCTGATCGAGAATGTTCGAGAGATTGCCCAGCCTGGTATCAAGCGTCATGACACGGCGTTCACGCAGAGAATCGATCGGCGGGTTGGTCACCTGGCTGAAGTTCTGCCGGAAGAAGTTGTGCAGCCCGCGATAGTGATCGGACAGCACGGCAAGCGGCGTGTCATCACCCATCGAGCCGATCGCTTCCTTGGCCAGCTCGACCATGGGCTGGAGGATCAGTTCGAGATCCTCGATCGAATAGCTCGCGGCGCGCTGGTGCGTCTTAAGGTCACCGGCGTCGAACAGACGTTGGCTGCCGTCTTCAGGCTCCACCAGAGAATCGAGATGGGTGATGTTGCCGACCCACTGGCTGTAGGGCTGCTGGCCGGCGAGATGTTCCTTGAGCTCAGTATCCTTGAACAGCCGACCCTTGGCCAGGTCAACGGCGATCATCTCGCCCGGGCCCAAGCGTCCGCAGTGCACTAGATCCTGTTCGGGGATCGGCACCATGCCGGTTTCGGAGCCGACAAACAGCAGGCCGTCGCGGGTCTGGGAGAAGCGCATCGGGCGCAGGCCGTTCCGGTCCATACCCGCGATGACCCAACGACCGTCGGACGCGGCAATGGCGGCCGGGCCGTCCCATGGTTCCATGACGGTGTTGCAGTAGAGGTAGAACGCACGGACCTCATCGGAGAGATCGGCATTGTCGGCCCAGGCCTCGGGGATCAGCATAGTCTTCACGAGCGGAACCGTGCGGTCGGCATGGACCATAAGCTCGAAAACGGCATCCAACGCCGCAGAATCCGAAGCACCGGACTGAATGACCGGCTTGATCACGTCGAGATGCTCGGCAAAAGCATCATGGCCGATCTTGGCCTCGTGGCTCTTCATCCAGTTGGTGTTGCCCCGCACCGTGTTGATCTCGCCATTGTGGGCCAGCATGCGGAAGGGCTGAGCGAGCTTCCAGGTGGGGAAGGTGTTGGTCGAATAACGCTGATGGAAGATCGCGAAATTCGAAACGAACCGCTCGTCCAGCAGGTCGGGATAGAAGGCCGAGAGCTGCTCTGCCAGAAACATGCCCTTGTAAACAATGGAGCGGCAGGAGAGTGAACAGACATAGAAGTCGGCGACCTGCGCCTCACGCACCCGTGCCTCGATCTTGCGCCGGATGATGTAGAGATCGCGCTCGAACTGTTCGTCGGCGATCGCCTCCTCGTTGGCGATCATGATCTGCTCGATCTCGGGTCGCGTTGCGTTGGCCTTCTCGCCGATGATCGCGCTATCGATCGGCACCTGGCGCCAGCCGAAGATGCGGTAGCCGAACTTCAGGATTTCGGACTCGACAATCGCACGGCAGACCTCCGCCGCACCGAGATCGGTCTTCGGAAGAAAGACCATGCCGACCGCAAGCCGGCCCTTGCCGGGCTCGTGTCCTGTACGCTCGACATGCTCCTTGAAAAATCCCTGGGGAATCTGGACCTGGATACCAGCGCCGTCACCGGTCTTGCCGTCGGCGTCGACCGCACCGCGGTGCCACACAGCTTTCAAGGCATCAACGCCGGCCACCACAACATCACGGCGCGGCCTGCCGTCGAGAGAGGCGACAAAGCCGACACCGCAGGCATCGTGCTCGAAGGCGGGATCGTAGAGACCGTCCCGGTCGAGACGCGCGATCTCAGCGCTCACCGCACGAGGATCAAAGACATGGTTCATGACGGCCTCCTAACCTGTGGCCTGAAGCTGCTCGGCATCAGCCAGGGCTTCCAGGTGGAGGTGTATGGATTCAGCGGCGTCGCGGCCGTCGCGGATGGCCCAGACCACAAGCGAGGCGCCACGCACAATGTCGCCGGCCGCCCAGACGCCATCAAGGCTGGTCTCCCCGGTGAGGAAGGCCGTCTTCACCGTGCCCCACCGGGTCACGTCGAGATCAGGGGTTTCAAACGTCTCGGCGATCGGTTCCGGATCGAAGCCCAGCGCCTTGAGCACGAGATCAGCCTCGATGCGGTACGTGGAATCGGGAACAACCTGTGGTCTGAGGCGGCCCTCTTCATCGGGCTCGCCCAGGCGCATACGGACCGCACGGACCCCTTCGACCCGGTCATCCCCCAGGAAGGCTTCCGGTGCGGAGAGGAATTCGAAGTGAACTCCTTCCTCCATCGCATAGGAGACCTCGCGCTGGCTGCCCGGCATGTTGTTGCGGTCGCGGCGGTAGAGGCAGGTCACCGCTTTGGCCCCCTGCCGGACCGCGGTCCGCACGCAGTCCATCGCCGTGTCGCCGCCGCCGATGACCACAACGTTCTTGCCGGCGGCGTTGAGTTCGCCGCTGGTGAACGCTGGCACGTCGCCGCCCAGACCGGTGCGGTTGCTGGCAATCAGATAATCGAGCGCCGCCACGACCCCCTGCAATCCGACACCCGGCGCCTTGATGTCGCGGCCCTGATAGACGCCTGTGGCCAGCAAGACTGCGTCGTGCTTGGCCTGCAGGTCAGCAAAGGAAATGTCCCGCCCGACATCCGTCGACGTATGGAAGACGACACCACTCTGGGCAAGCAGGGTCGTGCGCCGTTCAACGACGGACTTTTCCAGCTTGAAGCCAGGGATGCCGTAGATGAGCAGCCCGCCGATGCGGTCGTGCCGGTCGTAGACCTCGACCTTATAGCCGTAGCGGCGCAGGACGTCGGCTGCAGCCAGGCCGGCAGGACCGCCACCGACAATACCGGCCGAATGGTCGCGTTCGACAAGCGGCTGCGGGCCCGTGACCCAACCGTTCTCGAAGGCTGTTTCTGTGATGTGGCGTTCCACCGCACCAATGGTGACGGATTCGAAACCCTTTTCGATGACGCAATTGCCTTCACACAGGCGATCCTGCGGGCAGATGCGGCCGCAGATTTCGGGGAAGGTGTTGGTGGCCGAGGTCAGCTCGTAGGCCTCGTCCATACGGCCCTCAGCCGTCAGCTTGAGCCAGTCTGGAATGTTGTTGTGCAGGGGACAATGTACCTGGCAAAACGGAATGCCACATTGCGAACAGCGTGACGCCTGAACCTCTGCACGATCCGGCGAAAACTCGTCGAAAATCTCGCCAAAGTCGGTCCGACGCCGTTCGGCCGGACGCTTGTCCGGGCGCTGTTGGGGCGTATAGACAAAACTCAGCAGCTCTGTGGTCATGATCCTGGTCCGGTCCGAATCAGTTCGGGGACGCGCGTTCTAAGGGAACTCCAGCCGATGCGCGAGGAAATTCGACCAATTATGTCACTATAACTGACCTTAATTAATACAATAGACTGATTGTGATTCGAGAAACAAGAAAACACCGTAGAAAGCGCCTCACTTAGGACATGCTATTTGACCTATTATTGAAGTCGTCGGCACCGACCATCATGCTATGATTCTTCAGGTTCCTTATGGAGTGCGGGTTCGTGACGTTGCTGCAGTTGGCCGTTCTGGCGCTGGTTCAGGGCCTGACCGAATTCCTGCCGATCAGCTCGTCGGGGCATCTGATTCTGACATCGCAGGTGCTCGAATGGCCTGATCAGGGCCTTGAGACCGACATCGCCGTGCACTTCGGCACGCTTCTGGCGGTCATTGTCTATTTCTGGCGTGACATTATTCGAATTCTCCGGGGGTTGACCGAATCCGGCACGGCCAGCACACGCCCACTGGCGGCGATGATCATTCTGGCCACGATACCTGTCGGCATCGCCGGCTTCGCCCTGCACATGATCGGCCAGGATCAACTGCGCGACCCGGCTGTGATCGCCTGGGCAACACTGAGCTTTGGCCTGCTTCTCTGGATGTCCGACCGTTTCGGCATGACACTGCGGCGCATGGAACACATGAGCTGGGGCTCGGCCATCGTGATCGGCCTCGCTCAGGTTCTTGCGCTGATTCCGGGAACCAGCCGATCCGGCATCACCATGACGGCAGCGCGGTTCATGGGCTTCGAGCGCGAAGCCGCGGCGCGTTTCTCCATGCTGCTTTCGATTCCTGTGATCGCGGCAGCGGCACTGCTGGCCGGCCTGGATGTCTACGAGAGCGGGAATACGGCTCTGACACAATCAACGCTGATTGCCGCCGGCATGGCCTTTGTATCAGCGCTTGTTGCCATTTGGGTCCTGATGGCCTGGCTTCGCCGTTCCACCTTTACACCCTTCGTTGTCTACCGGCTGGCCCTGGGCGTGGTTCTGCTCGCCTGGATCTACCTCTGAGCCGATTCAGCCGAAACGCGGCCGCCCCCTGAGGCCGCCACGGCGATAGAGGGCAAGATAGGTTGGCACCTCAACCTCGACGGTTGTCGGAACGATGCCAAGCTCGGAGAGCCCGAGACTGCCGGAGGCCACGACATTGTCAGCCTGCATAAGTTTGACCTGATCGGGCGTCAGAAGCGGCTTCGGTGCGAACTGGAGAAAGAACGCACCGATCTTTACAAACAGGAACGGCATTGGCACTAGCCAGACATGGCGCTGTGTCTCACGACGCACCATCTCCATGAGATGTTTGAAGGTGTAGACCGACGGTCCGCCAAGCTTATAAGTCTCGCCAGCGGTCCCAGGATCGCCCAGACACGCCATGATGGCGGCCGCGACATCATCGACATAGACAGGCTGGAACCGGGTCATGCCTCCCCCGAACAGCGGCAAAACGGGCGAGAGGGTCACCAGTCTGCCGAACAGATTGAAGAAGCCATCTTCGGCGCCGAAGACAATGCTGGGGCGGACGATCTTTGCCTCGGGCAGAGCTTCTCGGAGGCTGTTCTCGGCGGCGGCCTTGGATCGTGCATAGGCGGCAGGCGCGTGGAGGGATGCACCGATGGCCGAGACCTGCACCACATTCCGAATGCCGGCCGCTGCGGCCGCCTCGCCAATGTTACGGGCACCATCGATGTGGACTCGCCGGAAGGTGCGTTGGCCGCGTTCATAGAGAATACCGACGAGGTTCACGACTGCCGAAGCACCCTCGATCACCTCAGCCACACGCGCCTTGTCTGTGATATCGGCCCGCACAGCAACAATCTGGCTGACATCGCCAAGGGGCTGCAGGAATGCAGCGTTCTCAACATCGCGCACTGCGACGATCACGCGCCAGCCGTCCGAAGCGAGGCGACGGACCAGATAGCGCCCGATGAACCCAGAACCACCGAACACCACAATGTCACGACGCGCCATCTTGACCCTCGCTGAGAATGCGCCCCTCTTAGAACGGATCGCCCGGAAATTTGCAACGACCGAGCGTGATCGCCCATGAAGTGGCCTTGACAGCAGGACCGGCCATCAATAGGTGAGGCCCGAGCCCAGGTGGCGGAATTGGTAGACGCGCAGGTTTCAGGTACCTGTGGGAGAAATCCCGTGGAAGTTCGAGTCTTCTCCTGGGCACCATATCCTTCCCGGACACAGTTCATCCGCCAAAACATCTGAATGCGACGACGACCCCGGCCGAACACTGTCCGCCGGCTGCCTTGCGCCCTGTCGGGGCAGGGCATAGTTTCGGAACACCACGCAACGGCCCGGCGGACTCCATGGCGAATCTTCTCTATCAAGGCGATCTTCCGAATGATCTGGAACTGGGTCCCGTAGTCGCTGTCGATTGCGAGATGATGGGCCTAAACCCCCATCGAGACCGCCTTTGTCTTGTTCAGCTCTCGTCTGGCGACGGCAATGCACACATGGTCCAGATCGTAAAGGGCCAGACCGAAGCGCCCAATCTCACCGCGCTGCTGTGTGATGCCGACGTGCTCAAAATCTTTCACTTCGCTCGATCCGACCTGGCTGTGCTTTATCAAGATCTCAATGTCGTGGTCGCACCAGTCTATTGCACCAAAATAGCGTCAAAATTGGTTCGTACGTTCACAGATCGCCACGGACTGAAGGATCTGTGCAAAGAACTGCTCAACATCGATATCTCGAAGCAGCAGCAAAGCAGCGATTGGGGAGCTGCAGAGCTCTCCAACGAGCAGTTAAACTATGCCGCGTCGGATGTTCTGCACCTGCATCGTCTAAAGGAAGAGTTCGATCGCAGGCTTGCACGCGAGGAACGCAGCGAACTCGCTTTGGCGTTGTTCGAGTTTCTTCCCTATCGCGCGCAGCTGGATCTTCTGGGCTGGGAAGACCCGGACATCTTCAGCCACTGACCAACGTCACGGAGGACCTGTCGGCGTGAGCCATGACGACACCATGACGGCAGTGCGCCAGGGCAATGACCTGCGTGGCCGCCATGTCCGACCGCGGCAGCATCGCGCTAGGGTCGATTGGCGCTACACACGGTTTGTGGGCCTCATGCGCTGGCTGCTGCCAGCGAGTGCCCTGATCCTGGCAACCACGGTCGTCGTTTGGCCGTCGTTCAACGTCACCAACACAAACAACATGCTTGACCTGCAGACGCTCAATCTGCCGGCGCAGGATCGGCCGACGATGGCCAACGCGCGCTTTCTGGGGACTGACAAGGACGGCCAACCCTACACAGTGACGGCGGCAACTGCCTGGCAGGAGCAGGGCCATGACGAGCTGATCTACCTGGAAGAGCTGCAGGGCGACATGACGATGGAAAGCGGCCTTTGGGCCACAATCTCATCAGATCGCGGAATCTACGATCAGGTCAGCCAGATGCTGGTTGTTGAATCCAATGTCAGTGTCTACACCGATGAAGGCTACGAGCTTCACAGCGACTATGCCCTGATCGACCTTGATCAGGGCATAGCAGAGGGCCATCTACCAGTCTCAGGACAGGGGCCCGCCGGACTGATCGACGCACAAGGCTTTCGTGTCACCGAAAACGGCGACCGCCTCTACTTCGACGGTCGCGTATACCTCACACTCTTCCCGGAGTCGCAGCCATGATCACGCTACTTCGCGGCACCTCGTTTGTTGCCTCGGCATACCTGATGCTGGCGTCTGCCTGGGCGCAGGACGGCATTCTCGATACGTCGCGTCATGACAGCAGCCTTCCGATCGAGATCGCCGCCGACAGCATGGAGGTCGAACAATCGGCCCAGATTGCGACGTTCCTGGGCGCCGTCGACGTCAAACAGGGCGACCTTACGCTGCGGTCAGACACGCTGATCGTTCACTACCGCGACAACGCCGATGCCAACGACAATGCAATTCACCTGATCGAGGTGATCGGGAATGTATTTTTCGCCACTCCCAACGAAACGGCCCAGGGAGATTCCGGCACCTACAATGTCGACAATGCCGTCATCACGTTGATTGGCAATGTGGTTCTGACAAACTCCGATGCGGTAATGCGTGGTGATGCGGCTACTATGAACCTGGAAACAGGACAGAGTCAGGTGACCGGCGAAGGTGATCGGGTTAATGTTCTGTTCAACGCACCCTCAAGCGACGAGCCCTGATCACGCAGCCATGGCAGCCGTATCCGAACGCCCTACCCTGGTCACAGACAACACCGGTCTGGCCGCACAGAACCTGAGTAAAAGCTACAGGCGCAGGCGGGTGCTGCGTGATGTCAGCGTTTCGGTGCAACGCGGCGAGGCGGTCGGATTGCTGGGGCCCAATGGCGCAGGCAAGACAACGTGTTTTTATCTTGTGACCGGCTTGATCGCTGCTGATGCAGGTACGATCACGCTGGATGGGGACGACGTCACAGACCTTCCCATGTACCGGCGGGCACGTCTGGGTGTGGGGTACCTTCCTCAGGAAGCCTCCATCTTCCGCGGCATGTCCGTGGAAGCTAACATCCGGGCGGTGCTCGAGGTGATCGAAAAAGATCGTGACGCACGCGAGGCCATGCTGGATGAGCTGCTCGCCGAGTTCTCGATCTCCCATTTGCGCCGCACACCAGCCCTTGCGCTCTCTGGTGGGGAGCGGCGGCGCGTGGAGATTGCGCGTGCCCTGGCATCCCGCCCCAGTTTCATGCTGCTGGACGAGCCACTTGCCGGCATCGACCCCATCGCAGTGGGCGACATTCGTGACCTCGTAGCTCACCTGAAGGACCGGGGCATCGGTGTTCTGATCACCGACCACAATGTTCGCGAGACACTCGACATCATCGACCGGGCCTACATCCTGCACGAAGGCCGCGTTCTGATGGAGGGCGCCCCGGACGAAATCGTGGCTCACGAAGGCGTCCGCCGGGTCTATCTCGGCGAACGATTCCGTCTTTAGCTCGGGGACATCATGAGTCTCGCCCCACGCCTCGATCTGCGGCAGTCGCAATCGCTGGTGATGACGCCGCAGCTGCAGCAAGCGATCAAGCTGCTGCAGCTCTCAAACATCGAACTGACGGCCTATGTCGAAGAGGAGCTGGAACGCAATCCGCTTCTGGAACGGGATCAGTCGGACTCTCCTGAGCCTCTTGCGGAAACAGGTACTGAGCAACGCGCGCTCGAAACCAACAGCCAAGCCAGCGACCGGCACGACGACGCTGAAAATGTCAATCTGGACGCAGCAGGCTCGATGCCCTGGAGATCAAGCTCCGGGTCCGGTCGTGGCGTTGCTCCCGACGGCGATCTCAACGGTGTTGAGCACACGGTTGCCAACGCCCTGTCCCTGACAGAGCATCTGGCACAGCAAATTCAGTTCGAGTTTGTCAACGATGCCGAACGCATGATCGCCGGGTTCCTTCTGGGTTCCATCAATGATGCGGGTTACGTGACCATCGAGCCCGGTCAGACTATCGAGCAGCTGGGCTGCGATACGGCTGTGTTCGAACGAGTACTCGACCAACTGCAAAGCCTGGATCCCGCGGGCGTGTTCGCACGCGATCTGCAGGAATGTCTGAGCCTGCAACTGGCAGAGATCAACAGGCTGGACCCGGTAAGTGAGGCGATTCTCGACAATCTCGATCTGGTCGCCAAGCGAGAGTTTGCCAAGCTGCGCAAGATCTGCGGCTGTTCCGATCAGGATATCCTTGACGTTCTCAACGAACTGAAGGCACTCGATCCGAAACCTGGCCTGCGTTTCGATCAGGGGCCTATCCAGGCCATTGTGCCCGACGTTCTGGTGCGGGCCAGTCAATCCGGCGGTTGGCACGTTGAGGTCAACACCGAAAACCTTCCTCGGATTCTGGCCAACGAACGTTACTACGCAGAGGTCCAGAACAGCGCACGCAGCGATGAGGACAAGACGTTTGTCTCCGAGCAGTGGACCTCGGCCAGCTGGTTGATCAAGGCTCTGGATCAGCGTACTCGAACAATCCTAAGAGTCGCCCAGGAAATCGTGCGCCAGCAGGATCTCTTCCTCGTCAAGGGCGTCGAACATCTCAAACCGCTGGTACTGCGCGATATCGCTGACGCTCTGGAACTCCACGAAAGCACCGTCAGTCGTGTCACGAGCAACAAGTTCATGCTGACACCGCGTGGAATCTTCGAGCTCAAGTATTTCTTCACGGCTTCGCTGGGCAATGTTCAAGGTGGTGAAACCTATTCGGCAGAGGCCGTGCGTCACAAGATCAAGGCTCTGATCGATGCCGAGTCAGTCGGAAACGTGCTGCCTGACGACGATATCGTCGAGGCCCTCAACAAGGAGGGCGTAAGTATCGCACGGCGCACGGTCGCCAAGTACCGGGAGGCCATGCGCATTCCGTCCTCGGTGCAAAGGCGGCGTGAACTTAAGCTGAGCGGGGCGGTCTGAAGACTGTTTCCAGAGCCTTCACGCACCGCTTGTTTCGCCGACGCTCCCGCTATATATGTGCGCCCCCGTTTACGAGGGCGGTGCTCGCAGAGCCTATGAGGGCCGGCATCGAATGGTTGGCGACGGATGGTTGTGTCGACACGGATTGCGCGTAATCAATGGACGAAGCATGAAGATCTCGATCACAGGTCATCAGACCGATGTCGGCGAAGCTTTGACGCAACACGTCGAACAGCACCTGGAAGACGGTGTGAGCAAGTACTTCCCTGACGCGATTGAAGGGCATGTGACGTTCTCGCGCGAAGTACATGATTTTCATGTCCACATTTCGGCCCATGTGGGCCACGACATTCATGCCGAAGGCCGTACCGGCGACGCAGATGCGTATGGCGCGTTCAACGAAACCTGTGAGCATGTCGAGAAACAATTGCGACGCAGCAAACGCAAGCTGCGCGAGCACCACTGAGGGTACGATCGGCGTCACCTGATGACGCCGCATCGGATTGAGAACATGGAAATCTCCGAACTCGTCACGCCCGAAAGCGTCATCGCGCGTCTGCGCTCGGGCAGCAAGAAGCAGGCGCTTCAGGATATTGCTCGCCAGGCATCCAGTGTGACAGGCATGGGTGAACGCGCGATTTTCGACGCCTTGTTGGAACGTGAGCGGCTGGGCAGCACGGGCGTCGGCCTGGGTATTGCGATTCCACACGCCAAGCTTCCGGAGCTGTCGAATCTTCACGGCGTGTTTGCGCGCGCCGAATCGCCGATCGATTTCGATGCCATCGACGAACAGCCCGTGGACCTGATTTTCCTGCTCCTGGCACCAGAAGGTGCGGGCGCCGACCATCTGAAGGCACTGGCCAGGGTTTCCCGTCTTCTCCGTAACCACGATATCTGCGAGAAGCTGAGAGGCGCGGATGGTGCGGAAGCCATCTATGCGCTTCTGACCGAGTCTGAATCACACCAGGCGGCCTGAGGTCGGCATGCTCGTCCATGGCACCTGCGTCAACATCGCTGGTGCCGGTGTATTGCTTCGCGGGCCCTCAGGCAGCGGCAAGAGTGACCTTGCCCTGCGTTTGATCGACAGCGGAGCGCAGCTCGTCGCAGACGATCAGGTCAACCTTACTAACGAACACGGAAACCTCCTTGCCCGCGCGCCTGCCGCACTGGCAGGATTGCTGGAAGTTCGTGGGCTTGGCCTCGTGCGGGTGGAGTATGTCGAACAGGCCTCAATCCACATGGTCGTCGACCTTTGCCCGGCCGAGGCCGTGGTTCGAATGCCAGAGGCACAACACACAGACCTGGAGGGGATCAGCGTGGCACTGATTCGAATCGCCCCGATGGAGGCTTCGGCCCCCTCGAAGATAAGAATCGCGTTGCGGCACCGGATTCATGTCTGAGGAGCGACCGAAGCAGAAGCTGGTGTTGATCACGGGCCTTTCAGGCGCGGGCCGAAGCACCGCACTGAAGGTGCTGGAGGACGAGGGCTATGAAGCCATCGACAACCTGCCGCTGCCCATGATGGAGCCGTTGCTGGATGACAATCAGACGGCGCAAACGTCAGCCCTGGCAATCGCCGTCGATGTTCGTTCTCGCCGCTTCGACGCCAGTGACTTTCTGGGGGCAGCCCGGCGTCTTCGGAAACGGACCGATCTGGATGTATCTCTGGTGTTCATGACCAGCGATGCTGATGCCTTGCAGCGTCGATTTACGGAAACCCGGCGTCGGCACCCCATGACAGGTTCAGGGTCTCTCACCCAGGGTCTTGAGGCCGAGCGTGCACTTATGCTCCCAATCATCGAAGATGCAGATCTCGTGATCGACACAACGTTCATGACCAGCGCAGAACTTCGCCGTCATCTCGGGGTGTCGTTGAGTCTGGACGACAATCCACGCCTTTCGGTTCTGGTGACATCGTTCTCTTACCGCATGGGATTGCCGCGAAATGCCGATCTGGTGTTCGACGTGCGTTTTCTGTCGAACCCACATTACGTCGATGCGTTGCGTGACATGACCGGACGTGATCCAGAGGTGGGCGAATTCATCAAAAACAGCACTGGTTTCGCTGAGTTCTTTGATCGTTTGGGGGTATTGGTGAGAGATCTGATCCCCGCCTATGCGGACGAGGGCAAACGCTACCTGACGATCGCAGTGGGCTGTACCGGAGGACGTCACCGCTCGGTTTTTGTTGCCGAACGGCTCGCCGCTCTGTTAAGCGAGGGAGGCCGGCGCGTCAGTTTGCAACATCGTGAACTGATGACATGAATGGCTGGGAACGGCCCGCCAGGATCGGCGAAAAAAGACGCAGCGAAGCATGATCGGATTGGTATTGGTAACCCACGGCCGGCTGGCCGAGGAGTTTGTAGCCGCAATGGAACACGTTGTCGGCGAACAGGCGGCCGTGCGCACAATCTGCATCGGCCCGGACGATGATATGGAACGGCGCCGCGAGGAGATTCTCGAGGCGGTGAAGAGCGTTGACTCGGGCTCCGGTGTCATAGTCCTGACCGACATGTTCGGCGGCACACCCTCCAACCTCGCGATCTCCGTGATGGAAGCCGGCAACGTTGAAGTTATCGCGGGCATCAACCTTCCCATGCTCATCAAACTCGCGACGGCCCGTGAGACCGACACGCTCGACGACGTCGTGGCTGCCGCTCAGGAAGCCGGACGTAAATACATCAACATCGCAAGCAGTCTGCTGAAGCCCAAGGCCTGAGACGATCCATGATCCAGACCGGTGAATCGACAGATGTCGTGCATCATCGGCTCGTCATCATGAACGAGCGGGGACTGCACGCGCGGGCGGCAGCAAAGTTCGTTGGCGTTCTCAACGAGTTTGACGCTGACGTTGAGGTCGAAAAGGACGGCACAACTGTGTCCGGCCGTTCGATCATGGGTCTGATGATGCTGGCCGCAGCACAAGGCACCGCCATTCTGGTCTCAGCACAGGGCATCGACGCTCAAGGCGCCGTCGATGCGCTGACGACGCTCGTGGAGAACCGGTTCGATGAGTGAGACAGAAGGCAGCCCTGTCGAGCTTCAGGGACTGGGCGTTTCCCGCGGCATCGCAATCGGCCCGGCGTTTATCACCGAGAGCGGTGTGCTGGATGTTCCCACGCTCAGCCTGAAAGCAAGTGATGTTGAACGTGAGATCGACCGCTTTCACGCTGCCGTCGACAAGGCCAAGGCACAGATCGAAAAGCTCTCCACGAAAGCCAAGGCACTGCCCGCCAACGCTGCGGAGGAGCTGGGCTATCTGCTGACGGCGCATGGCCAGATGCTGGAGGGTTCGCGGCTGGTGCGCGGGGTCGCGGAGCGCATTCGCGACGGCAAGATCAACGCCGAGGCCGCAGTGTCTCACGAAGTGCGCGAAATCTCCGATGTCTTCGCGCAGATGGAAGACAGCTACCTTGCGGAACGAAGCAAGGATGTGCGTGACGTGGGTCAGCGGCTGCTGCGCAACCTCATGGAAAAGCCCTATCGCGCCCTGGCAGACCTCCCCCACGGCACCGTTGTGATCGCCGATGAGTTGACGCCGGCCGATACCGCCTTGCTTGATCCGACGGCTGTTGCGGGTTTCGTGACGGCTGTGGGTGGAGCCCAGGACCACACCGGAATTCTGGCACGTTCGCTTGGCCTGCCCGCTGTGGCCGGCGTGGCCGATGTCGTCCAGCACGTTGAATCAGGTGACACTATCGTTCTGGACGGCCGAGGCGGCCAGGTCATCGTGAATCCCGACGAGGCGACGCTGGCTCGTTTCCGAGAAATGCAGGCGGAGTTGAAACGCCAGGCGCGCAAACTCGAGCGGTTGCGCGATGTATCGGCCACCACACGTGACGATGTCCAGATCGGCCTTCAGGCCAACATTGATCTTGCAAGCGAGATCGGGCCGGCGCTGGAGCATGGCGCTGAGGGAATCGGCCTCTACCGCACTGAGTATCTCTTCCTGAACCGCGACGACATCCCCAGCGAGGAAGAACAATATGCGCACCTACGCGATGTCGTGGAGCGCATGGACGGCAAGACCGTCACGGTCCGAACTCTGGATGTCGGTAACGACAAGCTACCGTATTCATTGGGAGAGCACCTGCCGGTCAGTGCCAATCCAGCCATGGGACTGCGGGCTATCCGACTCTCTCTGAAGGTTGAGGAGTTGCTGGTCAATCAGCTCTCCGCAATTCTGCGGGCCGGCGCCCATGGACCTGTCCGTATTTTGCTGCCCATGATCTCCACCGCATCAGAGGTTCGACAGGTCAGACAGGCGCTGAAGAAAGTGGCCGCCAAACTGAAACGTAGAAAGGTCAAGATTGCCGACCCGATGCCGCCGGTGGGTGCGATGATCGAAATTCCGGGCGCAGCGCTTGCCGCCGATGGCTTGGCGCGGGATTGTGAGTTCTTCTCAATCGGGACCAACGATCTGACGATGTACACGCTCGCCATCGACCGCGGCGACGAACAGGTCGCCCATCTCTACAGCCCGCTTCATCCGGCTGTTCTTCGCCTGATCCAGTTCACGACGGCTGCGGCGCTGCGCGCACGCATTCCGGTGAATGTGTGCGGTGAGATGGCTGGCGATGAGCGCATGACCGCAATTCTGCTGGGCCTGGGCATTCGCGACCTTTCAATGGCCTCCGCGGCCGTGCCGCGGGTCAAGCAGCGCGTCAGGACCCTGGATGTGAACGAGGCGACCCGCAGAGCCCAGACCATCATGGAACAGACTGATTCGGGGATGGTCGCGGCCCTGCTCGACGACTTCAACGCATTGGCCTGACGGAGACAGAAGACAGGACGCATTGCAGCAAACGCATCGCTGTCTGGCGCAGGCCACCCCCGCTATCGCTAGACGCGGCACAGGGTCTTTGATAAGCGATGCCACCGCCCAGACAGGGCCTCTTCTCTCAGACATGCATGCAGGAACGGATGCCATCATGAGTGACTTTA
>CEUN01060253.1_pt1 | contig 32160 bp, 24 predicted proteins | sample 361501 | NCBI WGS metagenome assembly CEUN01 (sample SAMEA2622801, study PRJEB7988) | marine metagenome | biome: marine biome (ENVO:00000447); feature: marine epipelagic mixed layer (ENVO:xxxxxxxxx); material: "saline water (ENVO:00002010), including plankton (ENVO:xxxxxxxx)" | depth 120 m | reverse complement strand
CCCGCCGTACCTGTCGATAATATCACGTCACGTCCGGCATTTAGGAGATCGTCGACAATTTGCACGCCGGATTGTGCTGAACCGACAACTAGAATTTTACCAGGCGGTAAAGCATCTGGTTTGCGGTAGTTGGCCGCGTTTACGGAGAAGAGAGCGGTGGAGGCAAAATGGCTGCAAGCTGGGATGTGCGGATATTGATAGGTTGATGTAGCAACAATAAGCGCTCGTGCTCGGGTTGTTCCGCCGCTTGTCCGCAAATGCCAGTGTCGTTCCGAAAATTTAGCATGGGTGACCTCGACATTTGGCTTAATAGGAATGTTTTGGTCTTTAGCATAGTTTGTTAGATATTTAATGAAATCTAATTTGGCCATGAAGCCATCTGGGTCGCTACCTTCATATGGTTTAGCCGGTAAGTTCAATGTCCAGTTCGGCGTATTCATGCAAAAACTTTCCCAGCGTTGGCTTCGCCAACTTTCGCCAACTTGCCCACGTTCTAGAACACAATGATCGATTTTGTACTTTTGCAAACAGACGCTTGCCGCAAGACCAGCATGCCCGGCGCCTACAATGATGACGTCACTCACAGATCAACCGGTATTTGGCGTTGTGATTAGAGAATTGTCCATTTCCATTCGAAAATCTATATAGCCGAGGGACGGTGGCTTTATGCCGGTTTGACTGACCATGTTATGTGTTTGACCGCGGTGATGCGCTTGATGCTGCGCTAGATTTGTGAAGTAGATGTGCTTTGGCACTTCACGCCGGTCCCGGTTATCGAGCCCCAGTGTCCAAAAAACGAAGGGTTCGTCTAATGTGCCAAGGTCAATGTCTTTGGTGAGATTGATCCATCGGGCATCTTCTTCGGCTTGATGAGCGCTTAACGCAGCTAAGTCTTGATGTAATATCTCGTTAAGACCGCTGAATGAAGAGGTAATTCCTTCGATACGCTCCCTATAAAGAATATCCACAAGAAGAATGTGGTTTAGGGTACCGAGTATAGAATCGAAGAAGGCGCCCCGATTCTGGGCTACAGCCTCGGCGCTCAATTTCGCACAGATACCGTGCAAACGACGATTGGCCCAGGCGCTGTAGTTAGCCAAAACGTTTGGATGTGCGAGCATTATTTAATACCTACGATAATTGTTTCGTTCATTTCAAAATGTTTACTATCGGATTTATGAATGTTTTGTTGAAAATATGAGGGTGAGTTTACCGGGAAAAGTAGTAGTCATGATAATGTAATTTTATCGATAATATTGGGTATATGAATTTGTTGCGACAAAGATATTATGTCGGAGTTGACCAAATATGAGTAGCGTACCACCCATTAAATACTTATGGAATGGACCGACCGAAGCGCCGTTACGAATAGCCCTTGCGCACGGTGCAGGTAATGGGATGGATTCAGAATTTATGAACGCGATAGCAAGGGGCCTAGGTGATAAGGGTTTCCGAGTTCTGCGTTTTGAATTTCCGTACATGGCGCGGCGGCGCATTACAGGTAAAAAAGCAGGACCTGATCGAGCACCTGTTATGCAGGAAACATGGAGAGAGGTGATCCGAGAATTCGATGACCGCCCGCTCGTGATCGGTGGCAAATCTATGGGTGGCCGAATAGCTAGTATGATAGCCGATGAAATGTCGGTAGCGGGTTTAGTATGCCTTGGATTTCCATTTCATCCGCCGGGCAAGCTGGAAAAGTTGCGCACAGAACACTTAGCTGAACTCCAGACACCGTGTCTCATTTGCCAAGGAGAACGAGACCCGTTCGGTAAACCGGAGGAGGTGTCGGCCTACAGCCTGTCTGACGCGATAAACCTCATTTGGATTAGAGATGGAGATCACAGTTTCAAGCCAAAAAAGCGTTCGGGGAGAAGTGAAGCACAAAATTTAGAACTAGCGATTGCGGCTATTTCGCACTTTGCGGATGCTAACTGCGGGCCGAATGTATAGTGTTTTAGCACATAAAAATTTAATCTTTTTTTTGAAATTTTCTGATCTCAACAAGGTTGATGGAAATCATAAGTTCCAATTAGAAGACTTCATTGGTACCTTCGATCTTCTACTATTTAATGAGCGCTAAAAGTTTGAAAAGAAAAACAGAGTAAACGGTGTTGGCCGAAAAGGATACATTCGAAGACTTTGAAGTGGGCCAAGATCTCCTCCAGATCCGAAAGCGCTCGGTTGTGATCGGGGGCCACCGAAGTAGTGTCTCGCTGGAAAATGCTTTTTGGTTCTGCCTCAAGGAGGTTGCTGGTCGTAAAGGTCAGTCGGTCAATCAGCTAGTGACAGAAATTGACAGTCGCCGCACGGGAAATCTTTCGAGCGCAATCCGTGTTTTTATTCTTTTGGAAGGTAAGAAGCGTTAACACTGGCGCCGTGCGTTAGGGTTTCAAGTTTCTTAAGATTCCCTGCAGTAAACTGCCAGGGTCAATCTTCTGTTGCTGCTGCGATTCATCGGGAGATTGAGACGAGCTGCCACGCCCTAATATCCCGGGTAGGAGTTTTTGCAGCGGATTGGTTACTTGCTGTTGGACTTTAGAAAGACCGGAACGCAACAATCTTCCGCCCACTTTTGTTCTTGAAGGTGCGTCAAGAGGCCCGCTGGCATCAAACGTAACGAGTGGTTCTTGTTTAGGGTCATCTACCAGCTCAGTTAACGAGACGAACTGCCAACGCGGAAAATCGATGGTTGCCTTTGTAGTGGCGACATTGCCTTGGCCGCTTAACGTCAGATTATTAGTCTGAGCAACGCCGTTTGTTATTTGAAATTGACCACTGACAGAGGCGGGGTTGCGTCCAAATGCTTGATCGAGTGAGGTTAGTAATTGCGAGATTGGTGCGATTTTGCTGAGCGCGTTCACTTTATTGCCTAAAAGTGTGGAAAGCAGAGTGCTGCCAACAGCCGCAAACCCAAGCGTATTGCGCTCCTCTTTAGTCAGAAGAAACCGTGCCTGCCCTTGTACGGTTGCATTTCCGTTAAGTGCAGAGATAAAAGTTTTCTTGCTATTGCCGACCGTCGTGAGTTTTGTAACGAGGGAGAGAGGGCCCGTAACCCTATCTTGCCCAAGCAGTGTTTTGACTGCTGTGCGGGTGTTAAACCCTGCGAGTGAAGCCTCTGCGTTAATTCCCGTCACTTTTCCCCGAGGTACGACATCTGCTTTGGCTTCTAGTTTGCCGTCAAAGATTTTTGCATTGAACGATTTGATTGCAAGGTGGCCGGAATTCATGACTGCGTGAAGACGAGGGTGCTCGAGTGTCAGTTTGTCAAATGTCAATGCTGTCATTTCGAGCTTTAAATTTGCGTCAATGTCTGTTGGCACCCGTATACCGATTGTGTCGTTTGACCATCTGTTATCGGGTGTAGCCTTATTTCGGAGTGAAATTGATCCATCGGTATTTTGGTTATTGATTATACTGCTAGCGCGTGTTGGGCTCGGCGACGGTTTCAAAAAGAGGTCTAATAGTACTTCGCTTGTTTTTAAATCAGCGGTGATATTCGGGCGTTTTTGAGAGACGGCAAGAGTTGCTCCGCCAGTGATTGCGATTGGTCCGACTTTCGCATCAATTCCTTGAAGGGAGATATCTGTCGATGTTCCGAGCAAACGCGCTCGGACCGCAAATGGGCCCAGATTCGCAGTTGTTGAACTATAGGCGGGTGCGAATTTTCGAAGGGCGATATTCAAGTCCGGATGCGTAACAGCAGTAGTCAAATTAAATTTCGGTTTCGTTAAATAGTCTTCTATCGTGCCGTCCAATTTGAATCGAGTACCAGCTGCCTTTGCTGTCACTTTCATTGTGGCTTCTGCTAATGTTGCATCAATTCTTCCTTCGCCTGAGACATTACCCAAGGACTTTGATGATAAGGGGGAGGGAATGCCGGTGAACCCGGATAGGTGTTCAAAATTGCGGATGGTGGTTTTGAAGTTCACGCCAAATTTCGGAGTTTCGCCGACGGCATCTAGGCTCCCAGATAATGATGCGCCTACGCCAGCAAAATCAGCAATACTAGCCTGATGGATCGTTATTTTGTTCTCAAATATCGTTGCGTTTAGCATGGTGTTTTGAGCTGTCTCGCCCATAAGAATAATCTGATCCGCACTTAATTCGATATTTGCATCGACGAGATTGAGCGCATTTCGGAGCAAAATAGCGGGTTTGTTGATAATTTGAGGTGCACCGGTGCTGCTGTTTTTTAGGGTTGCGGGCTTGCCATTTGGGCTGTGGTTTGGGGTTTTTGGGGGTTTAGGGAAGTAAGCGTCGAGATTGAGTTTGTCCACGTCAAGGCGAAGGCCAATTCCTGGCTTAGGACGAAATTCGGCGATCATGCCGCCGGAAAATTGGCTGGCATCCAATTGCATGGCGATTGCCGTAATTTCTGCTTTCTTTGGGTTTGCCTGCAGTTTGCTCGTATATGAAAAGTTGCGTAACCGGCCTTGTGGAAGAACTGCTTGGTTAACGCCAAGCCATTTTGTCAGCCCGCGCAGGTTATTGGAATTTAAAGCAATCTCGCCGACGAATTGCGGCATTCCTTCCGCTAGCGTTAATGTACCTGAGATTTTGAAATCCGAACTACTGGGAAGAGTTGCGCTAAACCGCTCGATGCGAAGTACGCCGTTCTGCAGAGCGCCCCGAACCACAGTGTCGCGAATAATGCCGTCGTTATATGTGGCCATTTGTACGCCAAGCTCGAAGCGTGCCGCAATTTCTTTTGGTAGAGTAAATGACCTGGGTATCGCGGTCACGGGCATCGGTATCTTTGGGGGAACAGTTGTATTATTCGGTTTACTATTCGTTGGCGCGGTGGTCTTGGCCGTATGCTTGTCTAAAATCGGCCCGAGATCGATCTTATTGGCATTCATGACGATATCGATCTCGGCTTGTGGACTGAGAACGCTATGTATCGCACCGGCAAAAGACATATCGCCAAGTCGGAGTGACACATCATTCATTCCAACAGTTGTTGCCGAAGCTATAATTTCGGCTTCTAGATTTAACGATTTAGCCAATTGTAATGGAATTGTTACTCCATCCACCTGCTTGGCCAGCCAAGTAAGATTTGCCGCCCTCGCTTTCACTTTGCCTTCTAATATTGCGTCCAGCGTGAGTTCATTCAGGGTACCTTTGAGCTCGACTTGCGCTTGGGCCTTCTGAACGCTGAGTTTCAGTTTTACTGGAAGTGGGCCGGTTGGTTTAATTTTGCCGATCGCAATCTGGAATTGTGTTGGAATTTGACGTACCGACGCCTTACCTTCCATTTCGAAAGGGCCGTATAAGGAAGCCGCCTTAATCTCAGTCGTGAGATTGGAAATTTCTTCGCGCCATTCTGAACGTGCGTCGAAATATGTAAGCGTCGCATCTTCTATATTCACACTTTCTAACGAAATGTCGAACCCGGGGCCGCCTGAGGATCCTGAAGATGACGCGGTTGGTTGAGAGGCCGGTGCATCAATATTAGAAGTCAGAAATTTAATATCCCAGCTCGACCGACCATCTTTTGTGACTTCCAAAGATATAATGGGTCGGACCAAGCGTACACTCTGAATAACAATTCTACCTTGGAGAAGAGAGCTGATATCGACGTTTACTTCCACTTCATCGAAAGCCAACATTTCGCGATTGTCTGCGCCGGGTACGTTTTCGAAGCTTACGCGTTTGACACTTAATGCAGGGCTGGGCAGCACCGATATATGAATATCTCCAGCGATACGCACATTGCGACCGAGCCTGTTTTTTACGGCATTTGCGATTTTTGGTTTGTAACTATTCCAGTCGAACAAACTCGGCCCGACCAATAGTCCAGTAAGGACCAGGGCGGTCAAGCCGAAGAAAGCGTATAGAAATTTACGCAAATTAATCACTCCAACACAGGGATAGCACCAAAGCTAAGGCGACAAGTCCAGAGGTTCAATTGATAACGCAGCTAACTTACAATGTTCTGATTAAACCCGAACAATTTTTCCCGGATTCATGATGTTTTGAGGGTCTATCGCCCTCTTTAACGTCCGCATGACGCTTACTGCATCGCCGCCATGTTCGGCAATCAAAAAGTCCATTTTTCCGCAGCCCACCCCATGCTCGCCAGTGCAGGTTCCGCCCATGGCAATCGTTCGGTGCACCAAACGGTCGTTAAGTTTGTGCGCCCGATGCATTTCATCGTCGTCATTAGGGTCCATCAAAATAACGAGATGAAAATTACCGTCCCCGACATGCCCAACAATAGGCGCTAAAAAGCCGCTTTCATCGATGTCCTTTCGCGTTTCCAGAAGGCATTCTGCCAACTGTGAGATTGGAACGCATGCATCAGTTGCGATGCCTTTCTTACCGGGCATGAGCGCCAGTGCGGCGTAGTAGGCATCGTGCCGTGCCTGCCAAAGTTTGTTGCGTTCTTCTGTTGTCGAGGACCATGCGAAAGCACTTCCGCCAAAATCATCCGAGATGGCACCTACCATTTCTGCTTGTTCTTGTGCTGATGCCTCGGTGCCGTGGAATTCAAAAAAGAGGGTTGGCTTTTTCTCGTAGCCCTCAAGCTTTGAGTATTTGATGCAAGCGTCCATCTGGACTTCGTCCAGCAACTCGATCCGCGCAACTGGTATACCTGACTGGATCGTCAGTATAACAGTGTTTATGGCCTCTTCGAGGCCGGGGTACTGGCAGACGGCAGACGTGATCGCCTCAGGTATACCGTATAGTTTAACCTGAACCTCGGTAATAACCCCAAAGGTCCCTTCAGAGCCGATGATTAGCCGGGTTAAATCATAACCAGCCGCCGATTTCTTTGCTCGTCCGCCGGTTTTGATTATCCGGCCGTCTGGTAGGACTACGGTTAGACCTAGCACATTTTCGCGCATTGTGCCGTATCGCACTGCGTTTGTGCCGCTTGCACGCGTCGCCGACATGCCGCCGAGGGAGGCATTCGCGCCAGGATCAATTGGAAAGAATAAGCCGGTATCACGAAGGTATTCATTCAGCTGTTTGCGTGTAACGCCTGCTTGAACCCGGCAGTCCAAATCTTCTGCGTTGACTTCCAGGACTTCGTTCATGTTCATGAGGTCGATCGTGATACCGCCCTGCAGTGCCTGGACATGGCCTTCCAGAGAGGTGCCTGTGCCAAATGGGATTACCGGCACACCATCTCGGGCGCAAAGTTTAATGATTGCGGAGACCTCTTCTGTCGAGTTGGCAAAACAAACAGCATTTGGTGGTGCAATAGGGAAATAATCCTCGGCATTGCCGTGCTGATTCCGGACGGCTTCTGACGTGGAAACGCGGTCGCCCAATATAGCCTTCAACTCCTGAATAAAGCTGTCGGGAACATCAATCCTGGTGTTGCTCAACTTCGAATTTGCGGCCTCTGACATTAGGCTCGCTCCTGCAGTTTTTAGGATATTCGTGACACTAGCCCGCTGCTGCATTCTATTCAACCAGCGGTTAGTTCCTTCTTTTAGAAGGGAACGGCGAATTCATCCGGAAAGTAAAAACCGGTCCGCTTTAAATACCGTTTCTGGCCCGGTGGCATCGGCGTTCGGCTATGCATGATGGATGTGTTGTCCCAAATGACAAGGTCGCCAGCGGACCAAGTGTGCCGATAAATGTGATTAGGCTGGGTGGCGTGTCTTGTTAGCTCCTGCATAAGCGCAAAACTGTCATCCACCGAGAGATCACCAATGGTTTTGATATGCAGTGGACTTAGATAGATCGCCTTTCGTTTAAGATAGGGGTGTGTCCGGATTAGTGGGTGTTCACAGTCCAGGATGCGGGATTTTTCTTCTTCATTCAATGGAGTATCTCGGACTTGGGGTCGTGGTTCGGCGGAATACACGGCATTGAGATGGTCGATGTGGGAGCGAAGCGCGGGCGGTAGGCTTGAATAGGCGCCGGCAAGGTCGCAAAATAAGGTTTGGCCACCCTCATTTGGTGCGACAATTCCATAGAGAATGGTGCCGAACACCGGTTGTGGCGTATAGGTCTGATCCGTGTGCCAATCGAGTTCATAATCGACCGGCCGCGTTACTCCATCCAGATTGGAAAGTTCCATAACCTCTTTTCGTTTAAATGTCGTCAGGAGACTGGACTGCGCATGCACGAATAGCGTGCCAAAACGCTCTGTGAACCTGACCAGCTGATCGTCGTTTAATGTCTGTTTGGGAAAGACGGCGACTCGATTTTCCATCCAGATTTCGCGAATTGTATTGAACATCTCGTCTTCCAACGGCTCCGACAGGTCGACACCATCTATCTGGATTACAAAATCATTGGCGAGGGAGCTCATGCGCATGACCCGTGACCTTTTAAGAGATTTTACGACCTTTGCGGGCGATAAAGTCGGGGAACGCATCTTCTGCTTTCGCACCCCGCATTACGTTCTTTCCGTGATCGATCTCATGCTCCCACTGCGTCCGTAAATCAGTGCCCAGATCGCGTAACATCAATTCTTTTATGCCTGTCACCGCACCAGTGTGATTTGCGGCGATGAGCTTAGCAAGTTCCATGGTTTTATTGCGAAGGTGAGCTTCTGGGACAAGATGATTGAGAAGGCCAATCCGATACGCTTCATCTGCCTCAACAATGCGTGCTGAGAATAACAGTTCCTTTGCCATTGGCCAGCCGACCTGATTGGGAAGCGTCCAGGTACTGTTTATGCGTCCATAGGCAGCGGCTAAAAACCGGAATTTGGTTTTCTCGCAGCCAATTCGCATATCAAGGGACGAGGCCAAGACCGCTCCGCCGCCATATGCCAGACCGTTCATCATACCGATGGTAGGCTTCTTGGATGCGCTGATCTCGTAAGCGCTGTTCATATATATGTCGCGTTTGGCGTCGAGTTCATCCTGCGTTAATTTAACATCGTTTTCACGCTGCTCGTGAATGTCACCGCCCGCTGTGAAGGCTTTTTTCCCAGAACCTGTGACGACGATACAGCCTATATCATCGTTGGCATTGGCTTGCATGACAGCATCATGCAGTTCTGCGTTCAGTCTGTTGTTCATTGCATTGAGGACGTCTGGACGGTCTAGTGTGATTACAGCAACACCGTCTTCGTTATTGACCAAGATATGTGTGTAATTGGACATAGAATTATTCCTAATTTTGTAGGTCAACGCCAAAGGTAACTAAAAACTTTGAGGTCATGATATAGAAGCCAACCGCCAGGTGAAGTTCGACTAACGCGCCGGGCGTCAGGTTTTGCTGTAATCGCTGGAATAAATCGTTTGAGACATTGTCCAATGTTACGATTTCGTCTGTGAAACGCAGAACGTCTTTTTCAAGATTGCTATAGGCGCTCGATCCTGCGCCGGCTTCCAAAGCGTTAATTTTAGCGTCATTCAATCCGACGTCCTTGCCAATTCGTTTGTGCGCGATAACCTCGTATTCAGATTTACAAAGAATTCCAGCGCGTGTAATAGCGAGCTCGCGTAATCCTGGATCCAGTTCGCCTTTAAAGCGAATGGCGTTTCCCATACGGACATAAGTTTCGAAATGCGTGGGTGAGTGGGCTAGCATTCTAAAGATGTTCTTGTGATCCAACTTTCCAAGCAGTTCTTTCACGCGGTTATTCGCCGTCTCCGTATCTACGTATTCCATTCGGGCCATTGCGACCTCCAAATCCTATGACTTGTTTGTTGTTTTTAAAATTATTCTAGATTTAGCTTCAATCCAGTTCTCAAAAGATAGTATTTCGAGGCGTGTAATATTAAACATAGCTCATCCTTTTTTTAACTCTGATCAGTATTTGTTCGCCTCGCGAATTGTGAGTGAGATGGAGATAAATAAATTGTTATGTGGCTGGCAAAGCGGCACCAACCGGCTAAAACACACTGCCAGAAAATCGAAACACTTGAGTTTTGGATAAAACCGAGCGGACAATTCGATGCTGCGACGATCCAGTTTTAGGAACCCGGATGGTAGCGCTGGATCGAGAGGCTTCATCGTGGATGTGTCGCTCCCAGCTATAATCATTCGTATTTAAGAGCAATCCCTTGGTGTATGTCCGATGGCATTGGAGCGAAATGGTTGGTGCTGACAGTGTTCGTTCGTAAGCAATACCAAGGAATTTTTGCCAATTGCTTTCGCCGAGCCGCTGATTGGGTGCGGTAAAATTTTCACAATGGGCCCACTTGTTTGAATTGCGTGTTATTTGGTCAGCTTAAACTCTGGTGCGTGCAGCTATGGCAGCCCTGTACCCGGTATATCGACCCGGCAATATTCAATGCGACCCTTCGTTGTTTCCGCAGCACTGGGTCCGGAGCCCGGTGCCGTGCAGATATACAGAGTTTTCCTGTCTTCCCCACCTAGCATACAGGCATAGGAGCCATAATCGTTGGTCGAGATGCGGTGCGTTACCTCACCTCCTTGCTTTACACGAATAGTTTCTTTCAGACGCGGATCTGCAACCCAAATTGCTCCTTCCTCGTCGAGGCAAATGCCGTCTGGAAAGTTTTTTCCAAGGTCGGCCCAGACCCGCCGGTTCGATAAGGTGCCGTCGCTTGCAATGTCCCAAGCGGTTAGTCGGTTGCCTCGTGTCTCGCCAACAACCAATGTCTTACCATCTGGTGTGATGATACTGCCATTTGGAAATTTAAGGCCACTGTCTGCCAGATGCACAGATCTGTCTGGATCGACCCGAACTAGGTTTGCAGTTTTTTCTTCCTGTTGTGAATAATGATTGTAGCCAAAGTTACCTACATAAGCCCGTCCGTTCCTACTAACTACCATGTCGTTGCAATGCCATGTCGCGATGGACGACATATCGGCATATTCGGAGAGTGTACCATCAGTTAGCTGCAGAAGTTTACGATCTTTCATTGAGACGATTAGCAAGGAGCCGTCCGGCAGCCAACCGAGGCCTGATGGTTGCGTTGAAACCGTTGCGACATGGCTCCGGTTACCATTTGGATCAACTTTTAGAACTTCGTGTGCGTAAAAGTCAGAAAGCCATAAATGACCGTCCCGCCAGCGAGGCCCCTCTCCGAAATAGATACCGTCTAATAAAACTTTTAACTTAGTCATGTCCGTAACTCCTCATTAATAGCTATAGAAATGATATAGGGTTGGACTTATTGACTGATCAGCATGAGTGAAAGTAGACCCCGATAGCCGAAATGGATTTATCATTTTAAGAAAAGATGACACTTGCTTCCCATCTATCTGCAAGTTGTAGGCGTGAGCCACCATGTGGTTGGCTGGTTTCGCTGTGGCAATTACGATAACGAAAGCCGTTAGTTTGGTTTTGTGCCGAGGGTGAAGAAACATGGGCCGAATAAAAAAATTAAAAGGCGATAAAGCAAAATCGAGTGAATAGCAGTTGGGTCATGTCGGGCGCGGCCTACATTTTTTAAGACTCAAAATAATACTTCGGAGGGGCTTAATGCGCTTGGAAGATAAAACCGCCATAGTCGTAGGTGGTGGGCAGAGTGGAGGTTCGACAACAGCTATTGGGAATGGACGTGCGACAGCTATGCTATTTGCTCGCGAAGGTGCAAAAGTGCTGGTGGTCGACCGTGATATTGGTACTGCACAGGAGACAGCAGACTTGATCGCTGAGGAAGGCCACATTGCTCGAGCCACGGCAGCGGATGTTACATCGGAACAAGAGGTTGCTGCTGCTATTGTCGAATGCAAGAGCGCTTGGGGCCAGGTCGATATCTTACACAATAATGTTGGTATTAGTGTCGCGGGCGGAGATGCCCCAATCGAAGACATCACGACGGAAGCCTTCGACTTGCTGGTAAATGTGAATCTACGGGGGATAGTCTACGCGACCAAGCACGTTCTGCCGATTATGAGGGAGCAGCGGTCCGGCGCCATAGTCAATATTTCCTCAATGGCGGCTTGGAGCAATTATCCCTGGGTTGGATACAAGACAACCAAGTCGGCCGTGATCGCGCTTACTGAACAGACTGCAGCGCGCAATGCACAGTATAATATCCGGGCAAACGTCATCCTGCCGGGGTTGATGGACACTCCGATGGCGGTTGATACGAGAGCGCGTGAATGGAATAAACCGCGGGAGGAAATAGCGGCTGAGCGGGACGCGAAGGTTCCGCTCGGGCGAAAGATGGGCACAGGCTGGGACGTTGCCTACGCCGCCCTCTTTTTGGCATCGGAGGAAGCAAAATTCATCACTGGCGTCGCCCTTAATGTCGATGGAGGCGCAAACGTTGTATAGCGCCGGGCGACTTCAGGATAAAAACGCCGTTGTTACTGGTGCGGCGATGGGAATTGGTCGTGCCATAGCCGTAGCGTTTGCTCGAGAAGGGGCACGGGTAGCGGTCGTCGATCTCAATAGTGCCAAGGCAGATGAGACCGTCGACCTGATTTTAGAAGCCGGCGGCGAGGCTTTCGCCCTTGCAACGGATATTGGCAATTCCGAGCAGGTTGACAATACGGCAAAGGAAATCCGACATCGCTTTAGCACGGTCGATGTCCTTGCGAATAATGCTGGCAGTCGCATTGTGAAGCCATTTCTTGACTACACGGAAGAGGATTGGCGGCGGATGCTTGACACCAATCTCACAGGTCACTTTCTCGTCTGTAAAACGATTGTCCCTCTGATGCTGGAAGCGGGCGGAGGCCATATTGTTAACACATGCTCGATCGCTAGCGTTCAAGGCCGTCCAAACCGGATTGGCTACTGTGCGGCTAAAGGGGGGCTATTGACCTTCACCAAGGCGTTAGCTGCCGATCTTTCCGCTCACAATATTCGGGTTAACGCGCTCGCCCCTGGTATGATTGAGACACCGATGAACCAGGCGTTGGCAGATGATCCGGATGTTGGCGATAAATGGAATACCGAAAACCTGGTCGGCCGCTGGGGACAACCGGAAGATGTTGCGAAAGCGGCCGTTTTTTTGGCGTCATCTGACGCGGATTTCATTACCGGTGCTACCATCCAGATCGATGGTGGCGCGGTTTCCGCATACGTACGGCATGGTGAGATGGAAGGGCGCTAAACGGCGATCAATCGACGATAGTTTACTTTGGGTATAATATCCGTTGGGCTGAGCTGTATTAGACGAATTTAGAAAAAAAACTTGTACAGTTTGTTTAGTCTATGCTGGTCAATTTGTCCTTTTTACGATTTAGCGTTGGTCGTCATGTTAAAGCCCTAAGTTGCTCTCACTACTGGATTACGCAACGTTCCGACATTGGTGATTTCGATCTCGATTACATCGCCGTCTTTAACCTGAGGAGAGCTACCTTCCGTGCCCATCCAAACAACGTCGCCGGGTTGAAGCTCCATGTATCTAGACATGCGCGCGAGGAAGGTTTGAACGCTGAAGAGCATTTTGTTTGTGTCGAAGCGGATAGTTTCTTCGCCGTTAAGTCGCACTATAGTTTCCATGTCCTCTAGCTTAGCGTCAGTCTCGATCCATGGGCCCATAGGTTTGAAGGTGTCGCTGTTCTTGGCTCGCCACAGGGTGCGGTCGTTTTTCTGCCAGGTACGCTCGCTCATGTCGTTGCCAATGGTATACCCAAGGACGCATTCAAGTGCGGTTTCTTCCGTCAAGTCCTTTGCTTTCTTGCCTATTACGACGACGATTTCTGCCTCATACTCGACCCGTTCTGTCGCGTCTTTTGGGATAATAATAGTGTCGCCATGGGCAATCAGTGCGTTGTTCGCTCGGTAACCTACGTCAGCTTCTGGTGGAATGTTGGGCTCGCGACCCGACTTAGCTGCATGTTCCATGATATGGTCGACATAGTTGAGACCAGCGGCATAGAAAACTTTTGGGACTACTGGGACGAGGAGTTTCACGTCATCAAATGCTCGAGTTTCACCTGTTTCTTCATAGCCGTCGAACGGATCGCCACGTACGGCCTTGACTGTTGCGTTATCAAGAATGCCGTAGGTTGCCTTACCGTCATCATCAAAGCGAATCCAGCGCATGGTCTGCTCTCCCTATGTTTGTTAGACCACTTGGAGCAAAATCATAATGAGACCAGCAAGGCTGGCAAAAAAGGCAATATAGCGAACTCCGAGAAAGCCGCTAATATGGCCGGTGGCCATAACATTCCGTGCCAGGGAATTTTTGTATGCCAAGCCCTTAGTTGAGATTTGAGCCCCGGATGATGTGGGTGATCGGAACAAATTCAGCAAAAAACGGCAGGTTCTCTACCAAGTTCAAATGTGCTCGCTTTGCATCTTGCACCCAGGGCGCAAGTTCATCGTGTGTCGGTTGTGCATAACTGACGGCCCGAATAGTTCTGACACTAGCAATCAGGACCAAAGTGCATGGAAAAGCCAGAACAACGCAAAAAATCACCCAATATGCCAGGATGTAAAGTTCGGTGGTTATCCAACTTCTTTTCTCAGTAATGTATTCAAATAACGTAACCCTTCTGTCATAGGTAGAAAACCCCGGGACTCCTAGCCGTTAGGAATTTTGGTTTTGTTTTTTTAAGGGCCTTTGAAATTATAGCTAGCATGCTGGGCTATCAGATTCGGGTGGGTTCCATCGAGTATTTTATAATAGTGTTGAAACGCAGGTACTCGGAGTTTCTAATTCAGTACTGTCTAATGCTAGCGGTCAGACAGAATAAGAAATCTGAATTTACTTTAGATGCAGGGAAAATTATTTTTAGGCCCCACGGTAGGGACATTTTGGCGCAATTAGGTCGGTCCGTTCAGACTACTGTGTCATGAGCCGTGTGGTTGGTCTTGCACTATTAAGAACTTTAGGCAGATAGAGTGGCTCCAAGAAGTTCAACGGTTTTCAGGTGGTTAATGCAGCGCTAAATCCTTAGCGAAAAGGTTGTGGCAATGAAAAAATTGGCATTTGATATCGGCGGAACATTTACCGACTTCGTTTATGAAGATGGTAAGAAAACGAGCATCTTAAAAATTCCGTCGACACCGTTAGATCCGGCTGAGGGGGTGTTGAGTGGATTGGCGCAACTCCAACGGGATGCTGATCTTAATATTGCAGAGCTCGATATCGTCCTGCACGCAACGACAGTTGCGACAAATGCAATTATCGAGCGAAAAGGTGGACGAACGGCGCTGATTACGACGGCTGGTTTTCGCGATATTTTGATTATTGGACGTCAAAAACGCTACGAGACGTATGACCTGTATATGCAAAAGCCGGCACCGCTTATCGCTCGCCGGGATATTTTTGAAGTTAAAGAACGCACCGGTTACGATGGTGAAATTGTTACGCCCCTTGAGGAGGGGTCTGTCGACGACGTTATCAATAAAATTGCATCTTCAGGTTATCATGCGGTCGCTATTGTTCTGCTTCATGCCTATGCGGACCCAAGGCATGAGCAGCGCATTAAAGAAAAAATAATATCGGCGTTGCCCAAGATTCATATTTCAACCTCTGCTGAGGTGTCGCCGAAATATCGTGAGTACGAAAGAACAAATACGACAACAGCGAATAGTTATGTGAAGCCCGTGGTCTCGAATTATGTTAGCCGCCTGCAGTCGGCTTTGAGTGAAGCAGGGTTTGAGCGTGAGTTCTTTATAATGCAGTCGAGCGGTGGATTAATTTCCCCAGATTTGGCGTGTGAGTATCCCATACGCATCGTGGAATCTGGCCCAGCAGCTGGCGTTCTCATGTCACGTGATGTTGGATTGGAGGAAGGCTATAAAAATGTCATTGCCTTCGATATGGGTGGTACAACGGCGAAGCTAGGCGCAGTCGATAACGGAGAGGTTGCAATCTCGCCGACCTTCGAGATTGATCCGATCCGCTATAAAAGAGGCAGTGGACTGCCGATCAATACACCCGCGGTGGAGTTATTGGAGATTGGTGCTGGTGGCGGCAGCATCGCGCGGGCGGAACGAGGTACGATTATTGTAGGCCCCGAAAGTGCCGGAGCGGAACCTGGACCGGTATGTTATGGAAGTGGTGGTAAGTTGCCGACTGTAACGGATGCCAATCTTGTTTTGGGGTATCTCGACCCGGAGTTTTTCAACAATGGCAGAATGAAATTACATCTCGATGTTGCTAAAAATGCAATCGATCGAGAAATTTCGGTACCCCTATCGCTTTCAACAGAAGACGCAGCATGGGGAATTCATCTGATTGCGACTAACAATATGGAGCATGCCATTCGAGTTGTGTCGGTCGAGCAAGGTCGGGACCCTCGCCGTTACGCAATGGTGGCATTCGGGGGCGCAGGTCCGTTGCATGCGGCGCGTCTTGCGCGAAAGATTGGTGTACCGGCAATTATTGTGCCGCGTAATGCAGGGGTGGGCTCGGCAGTGGGGCTCCTTCGGGCTGATGTGCGTTTGGATGCGTCAACAACACGTTTGGTGCGGCTTGACCAGGTTAGCGGCGAGGAACTTTGTCAACTGTATAAGGAGCTTGAACATCGTATCAATTCCGACCTCTCCCGCTTAACGTTGCCGAATGAACCAATTTGGTCCCGCTTTGCCTATATGCGGTATGCTGGTCAAGGGTTTGAAATTCACGTGCCGCTACCCGATGGGGAGATTGACGATGCGTTTCCCGGGAAAGCGGAAGCCGCGTTCCGTGCAATTTATGGAACCCGGCATCAATTTAGCGATGATAACGCGACGGTTGAAGGTGTAGATTGGTACTTGGCGGCGTTCGTTGGAACGCCGAAGACAGAAACGAAGGAGGAAACGCGCACCTCCTCGAATGTAGTGTCAAAAGTTCGGCAGGCGTATTTCCCGGAAGCTGGTGGTTGGATAGAGACGAAGGTTCTAAAACGTGACAAAATTGGAAACGTAAATTCAGTTATTGGGCCGCTAATTGTGGAAGACCCTGATGCGACGATTGTCGTACCACCTGGTGATTCCATTGAAATGACGGCGAACGGTCATCTCTTGATCCGAATAAATAAGGAGTTGGCGCTGTGAAAGAGCCAGAAGTAGACGCCATCACTTTGACGGTGATTTGGAACGGCATCATGTCAATCGCTGAGGAGCTTGGCATTACCCTGCGTCATACGGCATTTTCTGAAGGTGTGCGGGAAGGAGACGATTTCTCAACCGCTGTTTTTGACCGACAGGGCCGCATGATTGCGCAGGGGAATTTTAGTCCAGGACATCTGGGTTCGATGCCTTACGTGGTGCAGCACGTGCGGGAATATTTTTCAGAGGACGCATTAAAACCTGGAGATTCTATAGCTCTTAATGATTCTTTTATGGGATCAGGCCATTTCCCAGATGTGTTCCAAGTCATGCCTGTCTTTCACATTGAAAAAATAATCGGGTATGTCGCGACTTCAGCCCACCAGGTGGACATCGGAGGTGCGGCGCCTGGATCTCAGAAAGTACATGGTGTGACCGAAGCTTTCCAAGAAGGACTGCGTATCCTTCCAGTTAGGCTGGTGCGCCAAGGTGCCTTTGACGAGGACATAATGCGTATTGTCCTCGGCAATGTCCGGATGCCGGATAAAGTCCGAGGTGATCTGAGTGCGCAGCATAGTGCTAATTTGATGGCGGCTGATCGTTTAGTAAAGCTTCACCGCGAATATGGAACTGATCTCATCGAACGGGTGCATGAACTGATCCTCGAACGGACAGAAGCGCATATGCGAGAAGCGCTCGCGCAAGTACAGGAAGGTACGTATAGTTTTGTAGATTACATGGACGACTTTGGACCTGATACAGACCCCATCAAGGTGGCGGTCGATATCACTTTTAAAGACAGCTCGGTGGTGCTCGACTTTTCCAATAGCAGCGATCAAGTGCCGGCAGCGATCAATTCTTACATAAACTATACGCGGGCTTACGCTGTTTTTGCGGTCAAGGTTTTCTGTGATGCCCATTTTCCACAGAACGCGGGTGGTATGCGTCCGATAAATGTCATCGCCCGTGAAGGGAGTTTCTTCAATCCGTCATTCCCGGCACCAAGCGGCGGACGAGCAATCCTTCAAATTCGTATTTTTGACGCAATAAATGGTGCGATGGCAAAGGCATTGCCCTCCCGCGCTATGGGCGCCTTCTCTCATTGGAGCAATCCGAATATCGGTGGAATAGATGACAGGACAGGAAGGCCATTTGTGGCATATGACGTAATCCTTGGGGGTTATGGTGGCCGGGCTGATTGCGACGGTGCAGAGGGAATGAGCCCAGTCATGAATTGCTCGAACATACCTGTTGAAGTGCATGAGGCAAATAACCCGATACGCGTTAAGCAGATGACTTTCATACCGGATTCGGGTGGTGCGGGTAAGCATCGGGGTGGTTGTGGCTTGCGTAAAGACATCGAACTATTGAACAGTTCTGCGACGCTGAGTTTGCTGGGTGACAGACATAAAGTTGCACCTTACGGCATTTTCGGTGGCGAAGAGGGGGTTAAAGGAGAAACTATATTAAATCCCCACTTGAACGCTGAACCGCTCGGATCAAAAGAAATCAGGGAACTTAAGAAGGGCGATGTGGTTAGTATTCGTTTGTCCGGGGCTGGTGGGTATGGGGACCGGTCGGAAAGGTCTCCAGCAGCAATCGACGCAGACTTGGCGGATGGTTATATCACAAAAAAATAATTTTGAACTCAGACGGAAGCTCAGCAGTGCTATATCCTGATCATGGGTAATTAAATTTGAGCCAGATCTTCAACGAATAATCCATCAATTAACTTGGCTTGCTCCCCGTAATGCGTGCAAGGGCGCCGGGAACGAATTCATTGACAGTGACATCTATGAACCCAGCGTTTTCGAAGTAGCCGATGCAGTCCGCGTTGGTATGTGCGAGACCTGTTGTTCCACCGATCGCCTCGCTTAAGCCCCAGAGCGCAGGGCCAACTGGTCCCTGGCGGTCGTCGTTTAAAGTCTCACCAATCAAATGCATCTCGCCTCCCGGGAGCAGAGCGTCGAATGCCTTTTTGATCACTTCACCTACGATTTCACGGCTGTATATTGGGAGGTTACTGGCCATAACGCCAACATCGCAATCCTTAGGAAATGGATCGGCTGTGAAGTCGCAAGCTTCGGCAACGACCCGGCCGGAGGCCCCGCTTTCGGCGATGAACTCCTTTGTCACAGCTATAACCGGTGGTAGATCAAGCACAACAGCCTTCAGGCCATTATATTTTTCAGTGGCAACGATACTGTAGGCCCCTGAACCACCGCCAATATCCATTAGTCGCTTGCGGGTAGTCATGTCGACTTGGCGTGCGAACCGCCGTCCTGCACCCATGCCGATGCTATAGGTTGCCTGATGATATTCGCGAGCCCGTTCGACGGTGAACTCACCATATTTGCCAAGCTTGTCGATTTTTTCAGACCGAAGTTTTTCAGATAGGATGCCCCAGTCGTTCCAGCTCGGTTTGGTGAACAACATCCAAGGTCCAGCATATCGTGAGCTGCCTTCAACTAGAAACCTTTCGACGTCAGGTGCATTTGTAAGGTGCCCCGCATCATCCTGTTTTATAAGTTCGAGTGCGACGCAGGCTGTGATTAGCCGCTCTGCATTTAGCTCCGAAATGTTGAGTGCTTTCGCTGCTCCTGTATAACTATTGGCGCCCTTGGAAATCGCTGTAAAGAGCCCGAGTTCGACCGCAGCCATCAGCGCACCAGAACGCCAAAATCCTTGCACCAATTCCTGCAGGCGGACGGTGTCGAGCCGCTTTTCACCTTCGTTCATTTAAGGACTTCCTATAACAGTTTAAATCGGGTACCGCAGACTAGCACCGTGTCATCTTTGATTTCGTGGTTTCGCGTGGTTGCCTCGCGGAGAATGTGATCTCGGTCAGCAACTTGAAAATCGAGGCCGCCAAGCCCTTCGCCCCGGTCATCGTCTGCTGGAACGAAACGAAGGTCGGCATTTTCCAATTTAAGTGTTGGACGGCCTTGGCCATCGTTACGAAGAGGGACATCCAGCACTTCTGACCAGCGTCGCGCTAGGCCCGATGGGTCATCGGACTGGAGCTCGGCGGCGGTCATCTCAGTTGTTACATTAGTACGGACCGCGCCTAACCAGTCATCGCCTGCAGGGTGCCAGGGGCCATCCGGTGCTGTGCTGCGTGGATCCGTGCTCGTCTCTAGGATCGCACCACCCGTATCTCTTGGGTGCAATTGCAGTCCAAGGTACGTACCATAATCAAGCCGATTGATAATGCGTACGCCAATATCTGGCATACGCCGCGCGCGTTCTTCCGCGTTATCGCACTGCAAGATTACCATATAGCCGCCGTCACCACCACGACGGTCGATATACCGACCCGCCGCTGTCTCACCGCGGAACGGAGCAACAATTTCAAGAAAGTTGGAGCCAACCGGCAGCAAGGCATTTTTCAAGCCATATTTCTCAACTGCCGGGTCATGATGGCAGGTTTCTAAGCCAAAAATGGTCCTAAAGTCTTCGACCGGCCGATTGAGATTGGAAGCAACAAGACAGATTTGACGGAGGCGGAGCATCTAACGGCCTTGAAAGACGGGTTTTCGTTTCTCGACGAAGGCGGTCGCTGCTTCCATATGATCGTCTGTTTGGCTCGTTCGGGCGTGATGCATGGCCTCGAGGTCAAGGCATTGCGCTAAGGGTTGGGAGATAGCCGCGTCTAGATTTTTTTTCATATAGCCGAGGGTCACGGTCGGTCCGTGAGCTAAGCGCTTGGCAAGGAGGTCTGTCTCTTCTTCCAATTTATCGTCTGGAACGACCCGGTTGAAGAGGCCAAGCGAAAGCGCCTCCTTTGCTTCAACGGCGTCCGCCAGAAAATACAGTTCGCGCGCCTTCGCCGGTCCGACTAGCTGCGTTAGGAACCAACTACCACCAAAGTCACCCGACAGGCCAACTTTGGCGAAGGCAGTGATGATTCTACCCGTATCACTGGCGACGCGGATGTCACAAGCAAGCGCGAGCGACATGCCGGCACCGGCTGCCGGGCCTCGCACCATTGCTATCGTGGGTTTTGGCACTTCGTGAAGCAGACGCGATACTTCCATGCGGTTGCGCAAGGTCTGTGCCCGCGTTTCAAGGCTCGCATTTGCATCTTTACCAGCCGCCATGGATTTGACGTCACCCCCGGAGCAAAATGCGCGTCCGGCACCTCGCAGGACGATGGCACCCACATCAGGGTCTTCGGCGAAGCGTTCCACCTTATCGTAAAGGTCTTTCAGCATTTCGCGGGTTACAGCGTTTAGGGCATCTGGTCGGTTCAAGGTAATTGTTGCGACCTTGTCATCGACATGTTCCAAAAGATGTTCGTCGCTCATTTAAATCTCCGTGCCAAGCATCTTATCACGAGCTCCCCGTTCGCATAAGAGAACGCGCAAAAGTAGTTCTGTCTGTGCCAACTCACCCCTCTTTTGGGGAAAAGTTGGCGACTGAAAAGGGCCAGTTAAGTGCTGATCCTTATGCAACCTCGAAGAGGCCTGCCGCACCCATGCCGCCCCCGACACACATGGTACAAACAATATTCTTGGCGCCACGCCGCTTTCCTTCTATGAGGGCGTGTCCAACCATGCGAGAGCCGCTCATACCATAGGGGTGGCCTATCGAAATAGCGCCGCCATTGACGTTTAGGATCTCGTTTGGAATGCCGAGTTGGTCCCTGCTATAGAGAACTTGGACGGCAAAGGCTTCATTCAGTTCCCAAAGGTCAATGTCGTCCATTTTGAGGCCGGCGCGTTCAAGGAGTTTTGGCACCGCGTATATAGGGCCAATGCCCATCTCGTCTGGCTCGAGCCCAGCTACGGCGAATCCTCGGAAATATCCGAGTGGTTCCAGACCACGCTTCTCGGCTTCTTTGGCTTCCATCAATACGGCGGCGGAGGCACCATCGGATAATTGGCTGGCGTTGCCGGCAGTAATGAAATGCTCTTCGCCGCGCACCGGTGCCAAGCTCGCAAGACCGTCCATATTTGTAGTGGGACGATTGCACTCGTCCTGCTCGATCATGACTTGTTCTTCGTGGGTCTCTTCAGTCTCTTTATTTGTAATCAGCTTGACTGTTTTCATGGGCACGATTTCATCGTCAAATTTACCGGCCTGCTGCGCGGCAGCAGTCCGCATTTGGCTTTGCAAAGCATATTCATCCTGGTATTCACGGCTTACGCTATATCGCTTGGCTACGGTCTCGGCAGTGTCAATCATCGCGTCGTAGATCGAAGGCTTGTTTTCAACGAGCCAGGGGTTGTCGGCCCTAAAACCATTCTTGTGTTCATTTTGGACGAGGCTAATTGAGTCGAGTCCGCCGGCAACCATGATTGGCGCACCGTCGACAATGATATGCTGCGCCGCCATCGCGATGGTTTGCATCCCTGATGAACAGAAACGGTTCACTGTTGTGCCGGAGGTTGTGACCGGCAAGCCGGCGCGAAGTGCGATCTGGCGGGCGATATTGTTACCCGTGGCACCCTCCGGCATGGCTGTTCCCATGATGACGTCGTCGACCTCGGCTGGGTCGATTTTGGCGCGCTCGACGGCGTGCTTGACGACGTGGCCACCCATGTCGGCGCCGTCGGTGTTATTGAAGGCGCCCCGATAGGCTTTACCAATTGGGGTGCGGGCGGTGGAAACGATAACGGCTTCGCGCATTGTGGTTCTCCCTATGCCGGATTGCTTTGGCCAAGAATGTAGGGTTTCTGCGGGTTGGCACCAGGGGTGAATCGTATTTGTCTCAATAAGGGGGCTGGATTCCTCGTCGCCGCGGAAAGACAATAGCATATCACGCTAATGACGACTGATCAGGGTAGACCATGACAATCAGCCGACTAAACCGCCGCGATTACGATCTCCGTGATTGGCTATACCGATTGGATTCGACTAACCGGTTGGCGATAATCAAGCCGGGTGCTTCGCTTAAGTTTGAATTGGCCGGCATCGCCAATCGTTTGGACGGACGCCAAGCGAGCTATTTTCCAAAACCTAGCGGGCATAACATCCCGGTTGTGTCTGGCCTTATTTCGGATCGGGCCTGGATGGCAGAGTCGCTGGGACTGGAAGAACCGGAATTGGTGCCAGCATTCCAGAGCGCGGTGGCCAACCCGCTCCCGGTGACATGGGTAAAAACTGCTCCGTGCCAAGAGGTCGTTCATGAGGACCCTGATTTAGAGACACTACTCCCAATCCCAACCCACAATGAGTTCGACAGTGGTCCTTATATCGCGGCTGGATTATCAATTACCAAAAGTACGAAAACCGGTGCGCAAAACGTCTCTATCCACCGTTTACAAGTCTCAGGCTCGAAAGAACTAGGTGCACTCTTTCTGCCGCGCCACACGTTGGCCCTTTTCGAAGAAGTTGAGAAAGACGACCAAGACCTCGATATCGCCATCGTGATAGGCACCAGTCCTGCTACTTTACTTGCTTCCCAGGCTGTTGTGCCACTTGGTTTTGATGAGTTGGAAATCGCTGGTGCACTGGGTGGTGCGTCACTTGAAGTTGTCAAATGTATTGGGAGTGACATTCGGATACCAGCCGCGGCCGAAATTGTTATCGAAGGCAGGATCGTCGCGAATACGAAGTCCTTAGAGGGCCCCTTTGGCGAATTTCCGCAATATTACGGGGAGCGGGCGGAGCGTCACGTTATTGAAGTTGACCGAATTACCCATCGGAATAATCCGATCTTTCATACAATTGTTGGCGGAGGACTCGAACATTTGCTACTTGGCGCCATTCCCCGAGAATCGACAATACTCTCGACCTTGCAGCGGAACTTTAGTTGCGTAAAGAACGCCGTGCTGACCATGGGCGGCATACACCGTTATCACCTGGTTATTCAGGTGGAGAACCCTAAACCAGGTGAGGCGAAAAATATCCTTCTTGCCGCGTTTGGCGCACATTACGACATTAAGCAAGCTATTATCGTCGACAGCGATGTCGATATTTTCGAAAGCGACAAGGTCGAATGGGCCGTTGCAACACGCTTTCAAGGCGATAACGACCTCATCGCCATACATAATGCACAAGGCTCCAAACTGGATCCATCGACCCGCGACGGTATTGGGTCGAAACTTGGATATGACGCTACGGTGCCTCGCGATGCGCCTGAGTTTAAATACACAACTATCCGGGTACCTGGGCAGGAGGACATTGATCTCGAGGAAAAAGTGGATGCAGGCGCGAGACTTAAAAAAATGCGGGATGAGCTTTAAGAGTGCCGATGCTTTTGCGGGCGCCGCTTGTTACCGTTGCGCGGTGCTTTGGCATAACCTATTAATTCGGCCGGTTTCTTACGAACCCATCGCACGAAGCTTATAATTGTTGGGTGCTCGCGTAGGGCATGGGGGGTGGCGTATTCGTCGGCTAACTCTTTCTCGCTGAATGTCCGGTGAATCATGCGATGACAAATGATATGAATGTGCTCCGCTACCTGGCCGCCTTTCGATTTTGGTGTCCAGTGGTGGCGATTGACACTCGGTCCTTCGACCATTTCCCGCCCGCAAATTGGGCATGGCCCGAGAGACTGGGGCGACGTGAATTTGCCGACCACAATACCTATGCTCAGGCCCTCCCGAATTCCTGAAAAAGCCGCATATTCTTTTCGACGTCATAAGGCCCCTCGGTGAGGGTCTCGGCGTCCCATTCGCTACGTGGTGTAGAGAAGAAATCACCACCGTAGACATGGATAGCGCCCGTGAGGCGGGGGATTGGGTTGGTGACTGAATGAATTATGTCTGGACCCAGTGGGGCGGCTTCGCCCGGTGATAAATCCTTTGCACCCGCGGCCTCTATATGACCGTCGGGTGCGCCCTCGACACGGCGCCAAAACATATTGTCCTCTCGGCCCGTATAGACGCCAATCACTGCCCACATTGCATGATTGTGGGGCATGATCGTCATCCAAGGGGCCCAGACGACATTGATGATCGTGAGCGTGTCAGAATTGTAGATTTTTTGGACGTTACCGTTTGTAGGGTTGCCCAAAACCTTCAAAACCGTTGCGGGGTCTGAAACTGCTTCGGCAACAACCTCGCGGACACCGACATGGGAGGGGTCCGAGGTAATCGCGGTTTCGCAGTCGGCGATGAATTCTTCAACTTCGAACATTTTTTGCTCCTAAATTAGCAGCTTCTACTCAGCGGCGAGCTCCGAACCGTCATAACCGTATACTTCCTTCGCAGCCTCTTTTGAAATACGTCCGCAGCGGAGATCATTTGCAACTAAGTCACGGTTGCGGGCCATTGGGTTGCCGTATCCGCCGCCGCCAGAAATTTCGACAATGAACCGGTCGCCCTTATTGAGCTCAAAATTCGAAGCGGCCGGGATGCGGGTCTCTTTGCCATTGCGTACAACAGTATAAGCGGACAGGTTGCCGGTTTGGCCACCTTTTAGGCCCCATGGCTCCGTATTGTGCCTGTCACCGTTGGTACTTATCAGCACACCATCTTGGAGCACCTCATAGACCCGGCGCTGTCCCAGGCCACCTCGTTGGATGCCGGGACCACCCGAATTCGGAATTAGGCTGTATTCCAGAATTCGGATGAAATCGTGATCCATTTCAATGGCTTCGGTTGGCGTGTTGCCAGTATTAGATAGCATCTGGGCGATAACTTCCGCACCATCATTTGTGGGACCTGCGCCGTTCCCACCCATCAAAATTTCTGCAAACATTTCGTAGCCGTCGATATGCTTACGGCTCATGGTGACAGTATTTGTAGAATCGTTTCCGGCTGCGGAGAAGCGTTCAGGCGCGGCATTGGCGAGTGCGCGCTTCACCGCGGAAGCAGTGCGATAGGCGGAGGACATGCGCCCCCGCACGGGTGCAGGGTGGTGTGGATCGAGAATTGAACCCTTTCGGGTCTTAATCTGTATGGGGCGATATGTACCGTCGTTGGTTGGCACTCCAGGTCCTGCAAGTAATCCGAAAACGGTCATAACTGCCGAATGAGTGGACGCAACTGGCGCATTCACTGGCCAACTAACCTGGTCGCTGGTCTTTGTCATATCGACCAAGGCTTGATCTTTGTTTATGATGACGCGGGCCCTAATGACTGGTTGTTCGCTGTTTAAGGTCTGTCCGTCGAGCTGATCCTCGCCGAAATACTCGCCGTCTGGCAGTTTGGAGATGGAGGCTCGAAGCATGCGCTCCGAATAGTCTTGCATCTCCTTCATGCAAGCGTGGACGAGCGGAACGCCATATCGAGAAAATAGCTCCTGTAACAGCTGACGACCACGCAAAACAGCGGAAATCTGGGCGTGAAAATCACCGATGATCGTATCCGGCAGTCGGACGTTCGCGCGGATAAATTGTTCAACAGGTCCGTCACCAAGGTCGCGCTCAATATCGATCTTCATCGTTGGGATGATAATCCCTTCTTGATACAAGTCGGTTGCATCGGCGTTGGATCCGGCTACGGCGCCGCCCAATTCCAAGTGGTGACAGACGCTGCCTGTGAAAGCCACCAGATTTTCCTCAAAGAAGACCGGTAGGATAAAAATGATATCGTTTAGGTGCTGACCATTCTCATATGGGTTATTCGTAACATAGGCCTCCGTGGGTTTAATTGACTTTATGTCGTATTTTTCGCGCACATAGGGAATGGAGGCAGCTAGTGAATTCATGTGGATGGGGATCATTTCGGCCTGGGCTACCGTTCTTGCGTCGGCATCCATCACGCAAGTAGAGCAATCTTTAGCTTCACGTACGATGGAAGAGTAGGCGGCCCGCAGCATGATATCGCCCATTTCGGCGGCTACCGATTTAAAAGCGCCAGTAATGACATTGAAATCTGCGGGGTCGAGATTGGTCATGCGTCGCTCCTCGTTACGATTACGGCACCACCAGGCCGGATTTCAAAGTGCCAGCCCGGCGGGATGGGCATGCTGGTCGTGCTCTCTACAATAACCGCAGGGCCTGCCGCGGCAAAGCCATTTGGTAAATCATCGCGGTTATAAACCGCATAAGTTGTGGCGTCACCGAGCAGAGAAATTGTTCGTTCTGCACCGAAAGTGGGGTCACCGTTGGCTGCCGGGGCATTTAGCACGGAGCCGCGAGGTAGGCGGGCGGTCAGGCGGAACGATATCGCTTCAACTTTACCACTGAGGAAGCTGTGGCCGTATTGACGTTGATGCAGTTCATGGAAACGTTCTATCAAGCGGCTAGGACCGCTTAGCACATCGTGTGGCTCGAATGGCACACGTAGCTCGTAGCCTTGTCCCACATAACGAGCATCCATTGAAAAATCGAGTGACAGATCGCATGGATTATACCCGAGTTCGGTAAATTCAGTCTCGGCGCGGTCGCTCAGGGCGCTGACACGGTCCGCAAAACTATCCTCGGTCAACCCATCCAATCGGACCGCACCGTCTGCACGTATGTAATCAATTCGTATATCGGCTACGGCTAGTCCAAGGGCGGAGAATATCCCTGGATGTGGTGGAACTAGTATTGTTTTCATGCCAACTTCTGCGGCAAGCGCAGCTGCAATTAAAGGGCCAGCTCCACCGCAAGGCAGGAGCGCATAGTCGCGTGGATCAAAACCACGCTGAACACTCACACGTCGGACGGCCTGCGCCATATTTGCGATCGCAATTCGATAGACGCGCTCCGCTAAGTCGACCGGTCGCAGGTCAAAGACGTTGCAGAGTTCTTGTGCGGCATTCTCAGATAAATCCGGGCGTAATACGATGTTTCCTGGCAGCGGTGTGGTTGCGTCGAGAAGCCCTAGCAGCAGCATGGCATCGGTCAGTGTGAATCTCTCGCCGCCTTTATTGTAACAGGCGGGGCCTGGCATGGCACCGGCGCTCTCGGGGCCAACCTGCAGCATCCCGCCCGGATCCAATTGAGCAATGCTACCGCCGCCGGCGCCGATCGTGACAATATCAGTCATCACGACATTAAGCGGCAGGCCGTCAACGCTGAATTCGGAGGTGCCCTTGACCGTAGTTTGCGGTAGTCCTCCCGTAATCAAACAGACGTCGCAACTGGTGCCACCGATATCGATCGATATGACGTCCCGAAAGTCCTCCCGTTTTGCGACTTGAGCCGCAGCGGTGACCGCTGCGGCTGGGCCGGAGACAAACATATTCGCTGCTCGTTTGCGAGCAGTACTAAGCGGCACCACGCCGCCATTTGACTGCATAATTAGGGGTGTGTTGGCGATACCGATATCGGTGGTGCGTTCGCCAAAATTCGTCAGATAACGTTCGACAGCGGGACCGATATACGCATCTATAACGGCTGTGCTAGTGCGTTCGTATTCACGGTGTTCAGGTGCAATTTGGGACGATAGTGAAACTCGGATATCCGGGTATCGGGTGGCGATGATTGCAGCCAGTTGTTGCTCGTGTGCCGGATTGGCGTAAGCGTGCAGCAGACAAATAGCGATTGCTTCGGGCAGGTGTTCGTCAACGACACGGTCGATTAATTTGTTTGCTACCTCTTCATTCAAACTCTCTACCACATCGCCATCTGCGCCGAGACGTTCCTCGACCTCGTAGATACGATCACGAGTCAATAGAGGCTCCGGTTTGTTGTAAAACATGTCGTAGACTGTCGATTTATCCTGACGTTGAATAAATAAGACATCGCGGAAACCCTGTGTTGTAAGTAGAACTGTGGATGCACCCCGTCGCTGTATCAGTGCGTTTGCTGCAATGGTCGAGCCATGTAGTAATTCGGAAACGTCTCGTGCTTTGGAATTTGTTGAATTTAGCAATGCCTTAAGACCCTCCACCGCCGCTATGCTAGGGTCGGACGGTGTCGAGGGTAATTTGTGGACAGTCAACGACCCGTCCGCGTTAGCCATAACTAGGTCCGTGAAAGTTCCCCCAACTTCGATGCCAATGATCATGCTTATTCTCCGGTAAGGCATACTCAAGCTATAGAGCTATGCGGATCAATCTCTGAATCCAGCAATTTGCCATGCTTTGGTGAGAGTTCGGTCGCGGAATTTTTGATGTGGCCGACATTAACTTAGGAGCTGAATTTATCCGCATGATTTCTCTCACACAGCTTGTCGACGGTTACCGGCGCTTCCTGACCTCTAAATACAAGCGGCATACCGGTCTATATGAATATCCAGCGTCTACCGGTTAATTATTAAATATTTTGGTTATCGCGTGCTGTGGCAGTCAGGTTGATCCGGTAACTATTTTTGATACGGCGTCTGGCGAATTATTTGTGATTCGGAACGTCGCTAACTTAGTGCCGCCCCATGAATTAACTGGAGACTGTGATGGCACCAGTGCTGCTATTGGATTTGCGGTAAAAGATTTGGCGGTCGACTACATTTTAGTCATGGGACACGCGCAATGCGGCGGGGGTGAAAGCCTTTCTTGAAGATGTCTTTAATCCAACGCTTGAGACTAATTCCATTCTCAATTGGATATCGATCATGAAACCAGTACGTGCCGACGTATTAAGGCAGGTATCGCCTAGCAGACGAGAAGAAATACGGCGGATGACTGAATTTACGCTGTTCGCCAATCGCTTAAGAATTTCGCGACAATCTCATTTGAGAGTGAATGCGTAGAGCAGGGTGCACTTGCCTTGCACGGTGCCTATTTTGGCGTCGCGAGTGGGGAGTTGCTGGCATTGGAACTTGAAAACGGACGTTTCGAAAAAGTTTCTTGGGCATTTCTGTGTGATATTTTGTTTGTTCCGATAAAACTTTACCAGTGTCGTGCAAATGGAATTGTTAGGATGTTCAAAATATTTCAGTTGAGTTTTTGCCGCACTTCAACACCCACATTTTCGAAGTTAAATTTTTTGTAGAAAGGTTCATTTTTTGAATGACGGTGTGTTATATATAGGCCTACTTCCGCACAGCCGCGACCGCGTGCGCCTTCGATTACGGCCTGCAACAGCAAGCCGCCGCAATTCTTTCCACGGGCCTTTGGATGGACGTAGAGTTCTTCTAGTTGACAATACTCGCCGCCGTAGCGGATGGCGATATTGAAGGAGACGCTCGCGATGCCCAGGATGCCAAGCTCGTCATCTTCAGCGACATAGACACGGCCCCGAGTATCGTCGAGCAGGGTATCAAAGGTGTTATGCCAACTCGGCAAAACCGGGCCTCCATTTAGAGCGCCGATGAAGCCGACGCAGAGTTCGCGATCCTCGGCAGCGGCTTGCCGAATATGGACGCTCATCCTCCCAGGGTACCTTGTGTATTGACGTAGAGCGAGTAGAGCGATTGGCTTGCAGCCATAAACAGGCGGTTGCGTTTCAAGCCGCCGAAACAGACGTTGGCGCAGCGTTCGGGCAACTGAATAAAACCAATCCTTTCGCCGTCAGGTGCTACGACAAGCACCCCATCGAGCTCATCAGTTCCCATTCCCCAACCGCACCAAAGGTTGCCATCGATATCGCAACGTATGCCATCCGGTGTTCCATTCGGACCCGCATCAATGTGGACTCGTTTATTCGAAATTGATTTACCGTGGTCGTTGACATCGTAAGCTAATATTTTTCGGTTGGGCTCACCTCTCGACTCGACAACATAAAGAATGGATTCATCGGGTGAGAAGCAAAGGCCGTTTGGACCGAGGATTTCGTCCGTGATGACGATCGCCTCGCCTGTCTCTCCATCAACACGATAAACCGCTTGCTGGTTTTCGGGTTCAGCTTTGTTGCCTTCGTAGTTTCCGAGGATGCCAAAGATGGGATCTGTGAACCAAATAGATCCGTCTGATTTAACAACGACATCGTTAGGTGAATTCAGTGGTTTAGAGAGATAGGTTTCCATCACGGTCGTGACCGTCCCGTCGATCTCCGTCCGACTAACACGGCGGCCCCCATGTTCACATGTAATTAGCCTTCCTTGTCGGTCCCTGGTGTGGCCGTTCGCGAAATTTGACGGTTTGCGATGAATACTGACAAAACCCGTTTCTTCTTCCCATTTCAGGACTCGATTGTTTGGAATGTCACTCCACAGCAGAAAGCGGCCATCGCCAAACCAAACGGGCCCCTCGGACCAACGGCACCCGGTGTAGAGGCGTTCCACCGCCGCACTGAATATTGTATATGTACGGAATCTCTCATCTAGAATTTTTATTGCAGGGTCTGGATAACGGGGATGATCTCTCCATCCCGCACTTTTTGGATAGTCGTCCATAAGGGCCAGTTCCGTTAGGGTTGTTGTTCGAAAGAGCCTAGGCTTCGTTCGCTCCGTTGAACAGTTTGATGACGCATAAATTTACGGATGAGCGAGTTTGGTATCGATGTTTTTTGATGTAGTTCAATCGATCTTGAATAAATCAAAAAGGATTTTCATGGAGGTGTCTTCGAATATTGCGCTGCTGCTAATGGGCATGCGTGACGGGAGTCTTTTTTGAGTATTGCCAAGTACTTTTAGGAAATACCTTGCCGAAGCGGTATGGTACATCGCATTGGACACTTGGTTCTAAACGCTGGCCTTACTCTGAGTGAAAATTAGGCAGCTGTTTTGCTTGTGTAGTAGGTGCCTTTGCCGTCCTGTTTCTCGATCCCGGCCTTGCCTTTATGTATTAACACGCCGTCAGCGGCGGGACGCTCATCCTCGCGCAGCCAAAGACGGATGAGATGGCGCCGCTTTGTCGGTTCGTCGGAATCCTCAAATTCGGTGCGTGTGTGTAGGATTAGGCAATTATTCACAAAAATGAGTTCGCCCGGCTCCATCAAGAAATCAAGCCGGACGTTGTCCCGATTGGAAACGGATTCCATATAATTGAGTGCCTCCAACTCGCCATCCGATAGTGTGACGTGACCCTCGTCCACTGCCAGGTTGATATAACCGCGGATAAAAATTACGGATGGAACGCCGTCTGTGACGGAAAAGATTGGGATGCGTTCGCGCGTAACTACAGGTTCGCCAGGTGGTTGTTCCCCGAACCGGTGGTGGTGGAACCCATTGTAGAGGTGCGATAGTAGGTCGGGCCGTTCTTCAAGCATAATGTTATGAATAGTCAGCGCGCTTGCGTATCCGCTCAGGCCCCCTTTGATAGCTGGTCGTATGCAAAGCATTGCAATGTGATCCGCCCTATCAGTGTGAAGCATTAATTCACGGCTGCTGCGATAGGCGCGTTCCTTTGGATCTTTATCGCCAATGTTAACCACTTCGCCAACAAGGTCACCCATATTACTTTGTGAGACGGGCCGGCCAAAATGTGAACCTAGACCAAGGTACAGCAACCGTAGGTCATCCAGGCTGATGTCTTCCACGGGGATTCCGCGCAGGAGAATCATGCCGCGCCCGGTATGAACTTCCTTGCGCCACTTTGCGATGTCTTCCGCTATTCTGCATAAGGGAAACGTCTCATTATTTATATCTTCATGTCCGCCACCTGCCGCTTTAAACCGTTTAACGTCTGCA
>CEUN01006627.1_pt1 | contig 32344 bp, 31 predicted proteins | sample 361501 | NCBI WGS metagenome assembly CEUN01 (sample SAMEA2622801, study PRJEB7988) | marine metagenome | biome: marine biome (ENVO:00000447); feature: marine epipelagic mixed layer (ENVO:xxxxxxxxx); material: "saline water (ENVO:00002010), including plankton (ENVO:xxxxxxxx)" | depth 120 m | reverse complement strand
AAAACCTAATCTGGTCTTGGCAAAGAATGAGCCGATCGAAAGGCACGGATGAACATGGATTAGTGATCGCTGGTATAAATGATTTTCTCCTTCACACCCGTGTCGTAATCAATGCCTTCCGCAGTCAGAATTGATCTTAATGGAAACACGCCGGAATGCATCAGCCCTTTACGCTCCAGTGCGGCCCAAACGCCGCGGTTGAAGAGCCCTGTTGCATCCCTGGTCATTACGATGCCTTTAGCGACGTGGAAATGATCGCCATGAGGACGCGGAATTTGTCTGAGTTGAACCTCGCCATCGTTCTCGCCTGGACTGGCAATATCGGTCTCAGCAAAACCTTGGAGGATCGCAAGAGTTTTCAGTTGCAACTTATTCAACTTCTTCGGGTTACGTTTCGGCGCCATAGGTTCCTCAAGTTTCTGCAGGACTCTCCACCGGGTCTGGCGTGACCGCTTAGTGCTCTATATAGAAATGACTAGCTTCTTCAGGGAATTACAAACGGAATTTACGGAAAGGGCACCCACATGCGACTCATTGTGCACGGTCAACAGGCTTTTGGACAGGCGGTCCTAGAAAAACTAATCGAGCGCGACGAAGAGATCGTCGGCGTCTATGTTGCGCCTGACAAAGGTAAACCCGACCCATTGAAGGTCGCGGCTGAACAAGCTGGTCTTCCGGTTTTCCAACCTACGGGTTACAAAGATCCAGTAGTCTGGGACCAGATGAAATCGCTTTCGCCAGATCTCTGTGTCATGGCATTCGTCACTCTATTCGTGCCAGAAGAGGCCCTCTATCTCCCAACCCACGATACAATCCAGTACCACCCGTCTCTCCTCCCACTTCACCGCGGACCGAGCGCAATTAATTGGCCGATCATCATGGGGCGTCAGGAGACTGGGCTAAGTATTTTTTGGCCGGATAATGGTCTGGATGAAGGTCCAATACTGCTGCAGAAGGCCTGTACTATCGGAGAAAACGATACCCTCGGGACAATTTATTTTGATAAGTTATTTCCCATGGGCGTGGAAGCCATGATGGAAAGTGTCGATTTGGTTAAACAAGACAACGCCCCACGTATCGAACAAGACCATAGCCAAAAAACCTACGAAAGTTGGTGTCGTAAGGCCGATGTGGAAATCGATTTCACAAAGCCAATGCTAGACGTCCATAATATGATACGCGGTGCCGACCCAGTACCTGGGGCCTGGACTACCTATGGTGGAGCAGAAATACAATTATACGGCTCGACCAAGGTGGAAAGCGCATCCGGCGCACCCGGCGAAATAATTGATATTTCCAGCGACGGAATAATTATCGCTTGCGGCAACGGGGCAGTAAACGTTACACGCGTTCGGGGGACGGAAGGTAAAGTTGCCGCCAGCGATTTTGCGACGAGTGCAGAGCTTTCAGCTGGCGCCAAACTCGGCTAAGCCAACTTTTTTAGTCTTGGAGTTGAACTCCCTGAAAAGTCCGAACAACGCAATCAAGCGCATCTCTTAGCGGCGCTCAGGCTCTCGCCTGCAGAGTTGACAAGGCAAAACGCGTTGTCCAACCGGCGAGAGCTCTTTAAACTGCTCGAAATTATACGAAAGAGAAAATTTCATGCCCGATCAGGTTTTCCGCGGCGTATTGGCGCCAGTTCTAACACCATTCACCGCCGATTTGAGCCCAGATGTAGCGCGATTTACGGCCTTTTGCCGGTGGCTATTAGCGCAAGGCGCGGACGGCCTCGCCGTGTTCGGCACGACCAGCGAAGCAAATTCTCAATCGGCTGACCAACGGATGTCTCTGCTTGATTCACTGATCGAAACAGGCGTACCCAGCGAAAAACTGATGCCTGGTACCGGTGCCTGCTCGATCGATGAGGCAGTTCGCCTTAATAAACACGCAGTCAGACACGGCTGCGGCGGCGTTTTGATGCTGCCTCCATTTTACTACAAAGGCGTCTCTGACGACGGTCTCTTTGCTTTCTTTTCAGAAATCGTCCAGCAGGTAGGCAGCGATGAGCTGAAGATTTATCTTTATCACATCCCACCACAAACTGGGACGCCTTTTAGCCTCGATCTCATTGGACGTCTCATCAAGGAATATCCTGATACGGTCGTCGGTTTGAAGGATAGCGGCGGCGATTGGTCTAATACAAAAGCGATCCTTGAAAATTTTCCCGGCTTTGGCACTTTTGCTGGATCAGAAGTCTTCTTGCTTGATACGCTGCGGAGCGGCGGTGTTGGGTGTATAACGGCGACCGGCAATGTTAATCCAATCGGCATCCGCAAGGTTTATCAAAATTGGGAAACACCGGAAGCAGATACTCTTCAAGCAGCCATTACAAAGACGCGTCAAATCATCCAATCGCGCACCTTGGTACCGGCCCTCAAAGCAATCATCAGCCATTACCACAACGATCCGGATTGGGGTAGATTACTGCCCCCAATGAATTCACTTACGACGGAAGAAATTAAAGTCTTGATTGCGGACCTGGAAGCTGACGAAGGTTTCTCGATGGCACCTGCAATCTTGGATAACGCGGCGGAGTAAGCCACCTGCTGTCACTTGAAAGACGCAGCATTATCGATGCTGCGACTTCTGATCTGAAAATTCGTCTATTGTAAAGCATCGGCGGATCCGCTCACTCCGCCGGTTTTTTAAACCCGGATGAAACCCATTTGACGACAAAACAACCCACAAAAAAAATTACAATTGCTAAAAAGAGGATGATAGCCCCACTAAGACCTGGCTGAACAGAGAGCCACTCGACCCAATAGAGAAAGACTGGCACCTCTTCTTTTATTTTAAAACTGAGAATACAAATAACAGCAAGGCAACCAGTCACTCCCAAAAGTCTTACCCAACCGGTCCTCATCGTTTGCGGTGATCCCATTTTTCGTTTGGCCTTTTCGGATGTGCATAGGGATGCCTATACGGCCGGGAAATATAATCGATTTTAGACAATTGTATTCGGTAAGTTCTATCTAATTTGACTAACGCGTCCTCAGTTTCATAATTCACTTTAAGGTCTGCTTCGAATTCTTTGGGCATCTTCGGTGGATTATCACGATACCAGCACACGGTTTCCGCGAGGCCTTCTATTGGGGCTACGACGTCGGCATAGCCGACGTCTGCGCGAATGGCATGGGTGTCGAATAATTGATGGTGCATTTCCATGCGACCGATCAACAGCTCCCGAGCCGGATAGGCGTAGTCGCCGGGAATGCCAATAATCTCGAGTTTCGCGTCCATTGCGTCGGCAATCACCTCCACCCACTGGCCGAGCGTGAATTGATGGGTATCCGCCACGTTGTAGATCTTCCCGCCGGATGCCCCCGTATCATCTACGGCTAGCAATACCGCATGCGCCATATTCACAGCGTAGCCGCGCGAGAACAGGATATGGCCGTCGTCAGGAAGAACGATATGCTTGCGACCGTCTAAAATCCGGCGCATGACACGCCATTCCATTGGAACCAACTGGCGCGGCCCGTAGATCAGCGGATAGCGCAAATGCGTGGCCGAGTAATCCCCGGCCTTGTGGTATTCCATCACGGCAAGCTCGCTTATCCTGGCCAAATAACCAAAGCGGAACTCTGCCTCGGTCGCCACCTGCGGCGCATCTTCCGGAAGCGGAACTTGTAAGCCCCGGGGGAACAATCGATCCGGTTGCCGCGTGCCCCGATAACCCGGCGAACCACCGACCGTGATCAAACGATCAGTGTGTTCCGCCACGACCTCTGCCACGTAACGAATTCGTCCGTAAGTGGCGACGATCAAATCAAATCGTCGGTCGCCCAGCGCTTCCGACAATGTCTCCTTAAAATGTGGGTCACCGATAATACGCTCGGCATGCGCGGGTATGAGATCACTATCATGCGTCCCGCGATGAAGAATTGAGGTTTTGTAGCCTCGATCGATTAGACCGTTGACGATGTGCGGGCCGGTTGGGCCGGTACCACCGATGACGAGTGCTTTTTGGGACATATCGGTTACCCCATTATACCCCCGGCATCACCTTTCTCTTGGCTCGTGAAAATCGAACCGTAGCCTATTCTACTCCAGTCGGGCGGGACGGGACATGGACGTGGATCCATGTGCGGATAGGCGGCTTGCTCACCGCGAACGATATCGCCTGATATCGCCGTCAACGTCGGATGATAGGTCCAAGCAAACGCATCGGCCGATGTATAAACATATAACAGGATGGGCCGCACCTTATTCGTCTGATTCGCTTTCGAACTGTGAAGTGTCCGGCAGTTCAGCGCCAAGACCGTCCCTTCGGGCCCGGTCGGCCCGGCCATACTATCCATATCCTGCATTGACATATCCTTGTCGGATACGGTGCCTACCCAATTCCCATCCTCATCGTAATGCCTAAACAGATCGCCCTTGTGGCTACCTGGGATCACCGTCAGTGGCCCCTGCGCCTCCTCACAGCCATCCAAATAGAAGCCAAGCGTAACCGGACTGTAATTTGTGTGTGGCCAAAAGCAGATATCTTGATGCCATTTCACAATCTCGCCACCACCTGGGTATTTGTAATTGATCTTACAGCTATGAAACTTAACATCGGGTCCGACCAAATCCGCGGCTATATCCACAAGCGGCGACTCCACCGCGAACTTTCGGAAAATCGGATGGTGATCTACTGGGCGCTTTATCCGTCGGACATGGGGTATGTCAGACGAATGATTTGGCCCCAGATCAAATTCGTCTCCGGATTTGGTTTCTTCCCGACTCGCGTCAATCCGCTCATTCGATGCTGTTTGCACTGCGTCGATCCATTCGCGCGGAATCAATCCTTCCAAGGCCACATAACCGTTCTCGAAATAAAATTCGCGTTGCAACCGCGAGAGTAAGTGACCTTCGTGTTTCAGAATATTTTCAGGAGTCATTAGGACGCCTTCGCGATTGTTTCCTTGCGCTGCGAGGCAAAGATGCTGCCATAACCCTCCTTATCCCAATTTGGCGGCACTTCATGGGCGTATGGTTCCATGTGGACACGCTGCGCCGCCTCGCCGCGCACAATATCTCCCGATTTCGAGCAAGGCGTGGGATTGGGCATCCAGGTAAAGGCGTCGGCGGAGCTGTAAACATACAGCAGTAACGGCCGCACACGGTCCGTCTTGTTGTCCATCGAACCATGAATGGTCCGGCAATTGATGGCGATGATAGTCCCCGCCTTTCCCGTTAAGTTGACCGCGTTCTGCGGTTTTGCCTTCAGCAGGTCATCCTTCGATAACGAGCCGCTCCATGTGCGATCCGGACGGAAGTGCGAAAAAAGTTCACCCTTATGACTGCGGGGGATACATGCGAGGGGCCCTTCCATTTCACCTACATCATGAAAATAAACGCCGAGCGTGACCGGACTGAAGTTTGTATGTGGCCAGGCTGGAATGTCCTGATGCCATTTTACGACTTCACCTCCACCTGGATGCTTATAATTCAATTTACAGCTATGAAATTTAACATTCGGCCCGACGAGATCCGCAGCCACATCCGTAAAGACAGAATTTTGCGCAAATTTCCAAAAATCCACATGCCGGTCAACCGGCGCGCGAAGCCGGCGCACATAAGGATTGTCAGGTGTATGATCCGGGCTCAGGTCGTATTCTTTGTTCGACTCCGTGAACTGCCTGCTCCGATCAATCATTTCGTCAGAACGCTGCCTTAAACACTTAAGCCATTCTTCGCTCACCAGGCCTTCCACGGTGAGGAATCCATCCTCAAAAAAGGATTGGCGTTGTTGCTGCGTCAATACAATCGGCTCATAATTGAGAATGTCTTCAGGTGTCATGGCAATACTCCTCTGAGTTAATCTAGAGCTTGCGTTTTAAATCACCATCCTTCTGTTTTCCGGTCGAAGAGTCGGGTACTAGCAATGGCACTTTTCTTTCACTTTGAATGTGTCCCCCAGCATGCACGTGCTTGCTCGGGAAAAGGCGTAAAATGAATGCCTAAGTGGGCAAAACACAAAAGTTCACGACATTCGGCAAGCCACCACCGTGATGAACCGTGTTTTGGGCTACGCAGATATCCTTATCTCCGTCTTTTGCGAGTATAAGATTGCCGCTGTTGGTGTTGCGAGCGCGTCGCGGGAAATTACTGCTCGTCACATCGACGCGAAGACGACTGGCAACTTCAAGAGTATGATAAATATGCCCCAGAGAAATAGTTAGCTTAACTATTTCTCCAGGCTTTAAATGTTGGACCCTATCCGTGCCATTTCTCAACATGGCACGCGTCACCCCATCCATTAAAAGCGTGGCCTCACCGTCCTCTTTCTCCTCAATAAGTTTCGCAATGAAATCCGTATCCAAACAGTTCGACGATACATGCAGATCGACACTCACTGGACCCGCGATCGTCATCGCCGTATTCAGCGGATCACATCGATAGACCAGACCGTAATCAGGATGGCTTTCGGCCAGCCGTTGATCCTTAGGCCCCGGATCAATTGCCATGTTACGGCCGCCATACGTCGCTACCGGCTTGCGCGGGTTGTAGGTATAGGTGCGTGCGCCGTCATCGCTCACATCATTTGAGATGGTGCCATTGACCGCAAGATAGAGGCGTTTTTTGACAGCCTCAGAAAGCGGCCATCCATCCGTGTATTTCCAGTCGTCCGCCGCGTACTCTTGGGGGTCATCCGTCCAAGCACGCGGCGAAAAATGAACGGGCGGCTCATTCAGCAGCGGCGACCCTTCATCTTTTAGCCAATGGCCGAACCAATCGAAGTATGGATCGCGTGGCCAGAATTGTTCTTCGTAGATGAAGTAATGATCATTTGGCCCAATCCAAAGACGTTGATTACCGACACGCATTTGAATTTCCATGAAGGCGGCAATGACGCTGGTAAGGAAAATGTCATACCAACTTGTAACATGGAAACCAGGTATCTCGATAGAAGCTCGGAAATTATGTGCGGCCCTAAATTCGTCGGGTGTCGGGTGGGTGATAATTTCGTTCAAAAACGGCTGCCAAACAGCAAAGTCGGGGTAATCCGATAGCGGCAAACGCATCCACTCCTCCGAAGAAGTGAAAGGCGGGTTTTCCATTCGGGCAGCGTCGAGTCGGTTATATCGCGCCATCACACGCGCCGCGGCTTCATCCATCTCCGCTTCGCTCAATCCTGCCCTGGTCCGCGCCGCTTCCCGGTGCGAGGCCGAAAGGCCAGGAATGTTTTTTGCTACCCAAAGCCACAACCGTTCCATCTCAATTGACTGCCCTTCGCAGACAACATCGTCGTAAATGCTGGAGCCACCAACTTGCGCCCAGAACGCTCTCAAGCAGGGATGTTTGGTCGACGCAGCCGCATAGGTCGTCGTAGCCCCCGCCGACGAGCCGGACATACCGACCCGCCCGTTTGTCCAAACTTGCTCGGATATCCACGCTAACGTGTCCCAACCGTCGGACGCATCGTCCGCATAGACGCGGTCCTCACCCTCGGACCCGAACCGGCCGCGGGTGTCCTGGTAGACCGCAGCGTAGCCGCGCGACGTAATTTTTTTCCAACCGCGCAAGATCGAACCGCGCAGCGGCTCCGCTGTCGACGGCAGCCAACCTTGCGACACATCGTGGTTCGCCGAGCCATCCTGTTTTGCGATGCCATAGGGGGTCCGCTGCAAGATCACGGGGAACCGTTCGCCGTCAGCCGGCAGAAACACAAAGGTATTGAGTCTTGTACCGTCCCGCATCGCTAACATCGTTTGAAAACCTTGGGCACCTGTCTCAGGGTCTACAAAATCGAACATCAATGTGTCTCCGTATGTGATCTCAGCTTAAGTCGGCCAGCACTCTTTCAGGATACCTAAGAATGCATTCGCCGCCGGTGTAATAACCCGGTCGCGGCGGCGAATGATCCCCAGGTTTTGCACCACGCCCGGTCCGCTCAGCGGACGCGACGATACATTTTCCGGATGCCCTCCTTCAAAATAGGTCGAAGGCACAATCGCCACACCTAGACCTTCGGCAACCAACCGAAAAGCGGTGGTAAACTGACCAACTGTGAAATGAGAATCCAGCTCAATGCCGGCTGCCAAGGCTGCCGCATCAAGGGTTCGACGCGCCGCAGCCTCGGTAGGCATAGAGATCAGGCGTTCCCCCGCAAGATCCTTTAAGGAGATTGATTTGTTTCGTATCAAACGATGCCCGTTCGGCAGCGCCAAGCGGAACCCATGTTCGCCAAGATGTTCTATCTCAAGAGGGCCGCCCACATCCGGGGCGTCGCCGAGGCCAAAATCAGCCGATCCGGCGCGCACTTCTTCTATGACGCGCGCTTGAACACCTTCGCGGAGTTCCATGGCAACACTTGGATAGCTTTTTGTAAATCGGCTAATGACACCGGGCAAGACGCCGTGGGCTAGCGTCATTAGACTGGCGATAACCACTTGCCCCCGTTCTACTTCGACCAACTCGCGTACATTGCGGATACCCAACCCCAAGTCGCTAAGAAGACGTTCGGCCATGGGCAGAAATTCTAGCCCCGCTACCGTCAACGCGACACGGCGTGTCGTGCGGGTAAACAAGGCAACACCCAGCATATCCTCCGCCTTTCGGACCGTTCGCGTGAGGGTCGGCTGGCTTATCCCAAGGTCAGTCGCCGCCGCCGCGAAATTACGATATTGTGCAACCGCGACCAAGGCTCGCAGGTGTCGCGTGCTGAGGTCTAAACCCGCATCGAAATCCAGTCCAAGATCTTTCCGCATAGCACATTCCTAATTAATACATATTATGTATTAATAAAACGTATTAGATAATAATTGCATTAATTAAATTCGACGCCAATAATTCTCAATAATGCTGATATATCCAATGTCGAACGCACAGATATATTCGGCAGGTAAAGATGAGGAGAGTAGACACCATGAGCCTCGCATCGAAACGTTATGAGGTCGAAGACATCCTCTCGGCGCAGGAATTTTACCATAGCCGTAAATGGACGGATGGCTTGCCGGTTGTTCCGCCAACCCCTGAAGCCGTTCAGGCCTGCCTAGAGTGGTCGATGTTGCCACCGGATCATCTAGTCGGGGTCGAGCCGGTCCGAGAACGGACGATTAGCGCAGAAAAATTGGCGATCAATGCGGTTATGGCCGGTTGCCTACCAATGCATTTTCCAGTCGTCGTCGCATCTATTACCGCTATGCTGCAGGAGCCATTCCTAATACATGGCGCCACGGCCAGTACTGGCGGCTGCGCCGTTTTAATTGTGATCAATGGGCCGGTTCGCAAGGAACTAGGGATGAGCGGCACATTCAACGCGCTTGGCTCGAGCGATCGCGCGACCACTGTTATCGGTCGAACAATTCGTCTTGTGCTCTACAATTTACTAGATGTGCGGCCGGGCCAGATCGACCGAACAACTCTCGGGCATCCCGGCAAACTCAGCTACTGCATTGCCGAGGATGAGGAAGACTCGCCCTGGCCATCCCTCGCCGAAGACCGCGGCGTTCCCGCCGAAGCGTCTGCCGTCACGGTGATGGCTGCACTCGGTCCACGCCAATTTATGAATGAGTGGACGACAAAACCGGAGGAGATTCTCGACACTTATTGTGCCGAGATCAAAGGTAATATGCGCGCCTATTCAATCTATTCAGGCAACTACGCCATTGTTATGCCACCGCAGCTCCGAGCGCATTTCAAGGCGGCCGGCTGGACCCGGAAAAATATCAAAGAATACATTTTCGAAAACGCTCGCATCCTGCGGAAAGAGTGGGCCGAAGTAGGTAAAGGCAATGTTGTTGGCAGTCGGGGGGAGCAGGAATATCCCGCGTTGCCAGACCCCGACCATCTATTACTAATTGCCGCTGGTGGTCCCGCCGGTGGTTTCGGTTCAATTATCCCACCTTGGCTAGGACATAAAAGCCGCGCGGTCACGGTCGCCATCGGCGCCTGCCTCGACTGCGAGCCGCCCGCAAACTAAATCCGTTTTAATCGACAGAGAGGAAATCGAATGAGCCTTGAAATCTTAGATCCCACCCACGAGGGAGATAGCGGGAGCTTCGCGCTTGCATCCCGTCTCTCAGCGCTCGATGGCGCGACCGTTGGCATAATTTCGAACGGAAAAAAAAATACCATACCGTTCTTCAATGCGTTCGAAAATGAGCTGAGGACGAAATTCGGCGTCTCCGAAGTTATACGGACCGTCAAATCCAACTACAGCGCTCCTGCCGACGCCCATCTCGTCGAAGAAGCGGAGAATTGGGACGCGGTAATCGCCGGTATCGGCGACTGAGGCAGTTGCTCGTCGTGCAGTTTGCATGACGCAGTAATTGGCGAAAAGATTGGAAAACCATCTGTCGGTATAATGACGACAAAATTCGTCAGCGCCGCGGAACTAATGGCCCGTGTTTTGGGTGCCGACGGATATCCCTTCGTTGTCATCGACCATCCCATCAGCAGTGCATCGGACGGGACTATCGACACATGGGCACGACAAGCGGCCCGCGAAAGCATGGACCTCCTCATCGGCGCGAACCGTTAAACGAATGACGAACGCTGCCAAGCAGGGCGGCCCACTTGCCGGCTACAAGATCATAGAGATCGCCGGCATCGGGCCATCACCACTTTGTTGTTCACTCTTAGCGGACATGGGCGCCAACGTCATCCGGATCGACCGCAAAGGTCCTACCGGTCTCGGATTTGAATACGCAGGACCGAAGGCAGACATCCGCCGCCGTGGGCGACCTTCCGTCGCCGTCGACCTCAAGCATCCCGAAGGTGTAGAAACCGTCCTACGTTTGGTCGAAAGTGCCGATGCCATTGTCGATCCAATGCGACCAGGCGTAATGGAGCGGATCGGCCTTGGGCCTGACGTCTGTATGGCGCGAAATCCACGTTTGATTTTCGGCCGCATGACGGGTTGGGGCCAAACGGGACCGCTCGCGGAAGTCGCCGGACACGACATCAACTACATTTCCCTGTCGGGCGTGCTGCATGCCATCGGCACCAAGGAACGCCCGGTCCCGCCTTTGAATGTCATCGGTGATATGGGTGGTGGCGCAATGTTCCTTGCCATGGGCCTCCTCGCCGGCATTCTCGAAGCCAAGAACTCTGGCCAAGGTCAGGTTGTCGATATCGCTATGACGGAAGGCTCTGCATACCTTGCCATGGCCTGCTTTGGTCTTGCATCATCTGGCCATTGGAATGACGAACGCGAGAGTAACCCGCTAGACGGCGGGGCACCGTTCTGGCGCTGCTATGAGACAAAGGACGGTAAGCATATATCGCTCGGCTGCGTCGAAGAAAAATTCTACAACCTCCTAATGGAGACGCTTGACATCGACACGGCAACGCTGCCACCGCAGCTTGAGCCGCAAAGCTGGCCGGAAATCATCGCATTGCTGGACGCCAAGTTCGCGGAAAAGACGCGAGATGAGTGGTGTGAGATCATGGAAGGCACCGATATCTGTTTCGCGCCAGTACTTAGTTTCAGTGAGGCTCCCGATCATCCTCACAACAAATCGCGTGGGAGCTTTGTAGAGGTCGACGGCATTATGCAACCAGGTCCCGCCCCTCGGTTCAGCAGAACGCCCAGCAGCGTCAAATTCGGTCCGCCTGATTTTGGCGCCCAAACAGAGCAAGTTCTTTCTGCTTGGGGTTTCTCGGAAGACGAGATCTCGAACTTAAAAGCAGCAAAAGCAATCGGCCGAGAGGAATGATCCTCAAAGACATTCGCGTCCTCGACTTGTCACAGTATTTGGCAGGTCCACACTGCACCTTGCTGCTAGCCGGTATGGGGGCCGAAGTCATACGCATCGACAATCCAAAGACAGGGGATTCGCTATCAAGGGCACCCGTGTTCTATGGCAAAGATGGCCCCACGATACAAAAATTTGATGATAGTGATGTTGGTATCGCATTTCTTAAACGCTCACGGGGTAAGAAATCAATTACCTTGGACCTAAAATCGGAAGAGGGAAACGCTCTTTTTCTGGAATTGGTAAAGAAGGCCGACGTTTTGGTTGAAAATTTCAGTGTCGGCGTTACCAAGCGACTGGAGATCGACTGGTCCACTCTTCAGAAGATCAATCCTAAACTAATTTACTGCTCTATAACGGGATACGGTGCGACAGGACCTGATGCGAAACGGCGAGCCTACGACCTAACTACGCAGGCCATGTCCGGACTAATGAGCGTAACCGGACAGCCAGGTAATCCACCAACAAAGGCCGGTACGCCGTTGGGTGATACAATCTCAGCCGGGTTTGCCTTCTCGGGAATTCTTGGTGCCCTATTTCACCGTGAGCGAACCGGTGAAGGGCAGCATATCGATATCTCGATGACGGATGTCCTATTCTCGCTTATTTTTGACGAAGCACTGGATATTTACGAAGACCTTGGTATGCCGTTCCAGCAGGGTAACCGAATTATGCGGTTCTCTCCCTTTAACACCTATCCAACAAAGAATGGCTGGTTGGTGATTGGGGTCGGCCACGATGCTATGTGGCGATCGCTCTGTAACTTGATCGGGCGGAAAGAGCTCAGCAACCATCCAGAGTGGGGACGCATGGATTGGCGCGTGGAGAACAATAAACAAGTCGATGCCATTGTGGCAGAATGGACGAAGACAATCACAACTGCAGCCGCGGTCGAAAAACTAGAGGCGGATGGCATTGTCGCCAGCCCAGTGCAGGACATAAACGGCTTGCTCAGTTGGCCACATCTCCAGGCGCGTGGGATGATCGATACGCTGTCACATCCAACTTTGGGAAAACTTACCAATCTAAAAGCCGCTGGATTTCCCTTAAAATTTAGTGCGGCCGAGACTTGTTACGAAGGCACCGCAGTACTCAGCGGAACGCATAACACTGAGATACTCCGCGACCTGCTGGGCTTAAATGAACAAGAAATCGAGGCACTCGCGCGACAATCTATAATTTAGGTCATTCAGGACGCAGTAATGTCTCCGCTCCACTATTCTGCAAATTGACCATCGCCGTATAGAGCGGATCCTCCTGCAATGTTCCCGTCTGTATAGCGTTGAGATACCCGTCCCAAAAAGCTCCTTCATCGAACGTTTTCCAGAAAGTGTAGCTTGAATCTGGTATAAGACGGCAATTACAGATCGCCTGCCGATAGTAAAGATCGTTTGCCACCAAGGCGCGCGATACTTGATCTTCCTTCAAATACAATCCAGCGGCGGAATCCAAAGCATTGCGGTAATCGTCTATAGAATTAGGAACCACGTCGAAACCGCACCCCGAATAAAATCCATTTCCGCCAAGCAATACAGGAGTTCCCAGTCCCGCAAACTCCAGTCCCGCTTTGCCATTAACCGTTACCAGGAACGAAGCGATTCCGGGAAATGTCGCAGTATTTAGCTCTTCTGGCACAAGATGAATGTGAGAATGCTTCTCCGAAATAGCTTTAATCCGCTTTGCCGGCTCACGATCATCGGTGTAATGGAAGTCGTAGGGATGAAGTTTGAACAGCCAATCCACATCCCGTTGACCTACCGCAACGTCGAGTGTGTGCAGAAACCATTCGTGATAATCGTCAAATATCATCCGCGGGGTATGATGAGCTGCATCCGAAAATGCGTGCAGCATTATAAGACCTTTCGGACGACTGGCCTCAAGACCCATGCGTGAGCAAAACCGCTCGACCGACGGGGTCGGACGGTCTGGTGAGTAGCTTTCCTCATTCAAATACTGAAACTCGTTTTCAGTCCCGCTGATACGTCGCAACAAGGTTCTATTGCCCGTTTCAACGGCAAGTTGGCCACCTGCCTTCAACAATCTATCCACCTCGCCGGGACGCAGCCGGAAGATGACATCCATGACTGCGTCGAGCCCCTCACGACGCTGAATGCGTATTCCTTTTCCACCAAAACGCGTATAGACGGAGCAATCTGCCTTTGCCGCCATACGCGCCAAGACGCCAAACCGAGAGTAAACAGTATGCCCAAGGACAACCGCACCCACGTCTAATTCACCCAATAGCCTTTCGTACAAGATATAGTAATTCACAAGCAAAATGAGGTAGAACTTCAACTCATCATCGAATTCCCTGATCGTAATCCGTCGGGTCTCACGAATATAGGTATCGTAGATTAGATCGCCGACCGGAATGCCGTTAATCTCAAGTGCGAGCAGACTTTTACGTAACTCCGCGTCGGACGTTCCCTCAAGTTGTCTGATGATTTCAACCGCTGCAGGCGGAGCCTGCTGCGTAGCCTCGTCACGAACGTAAGTAATACCGTCGACGCCAAAGCTCTTTGCCGTCAGGATGGCTTTCAAATCCGCTCTGCTCGAAATCAAGGCCCATACCTTGAAGCCCCTAGTCAACTCTAGATATTTAGCGATGATAAGGTTGCCCAGAAAATAGACCGGATGGTCGACCAACATATCAACTATGATATGCTGCGATGTGACATCGGCACCAAGAGAAGATGCAGTCTGCCAGTAGCGGTAGCTCCGCATCATAGTATCTTCGAATGTCGTCGCTTTACCGCTCAAAAGATGATCTCCAAATACGGGTAATGACCTACCTGCTCAATATGCAATATAATAGCACGGCCGCCACGATTTGGTCGCAGCAATTTAAAATAACGTCCAAATTTATACGGCGATTACGATCACAGAATGGCTTTAATCATGGCATCACGCGATTACTCAATTTTTGGACTAATACCTGCACGTTGTGGCTCAAAGCGAGTACCCGATAAAAATATTCGAAACTTGGATGGCCATCCTTTAATGGCGTACGCAGTTCGATCAGCAATTGATTCAGGAATTTTCGGTTCAGTCATTGTGTCGACAGATTCCGAAACCTATGCAGATATCGCGCGCCATTACGGTGCTGAGGTGCCGGTCTTGCGCCCCCCCAAATTCGCCCGCGATAAATCTCCTGACATTCAATGGATTCAACACCTCTTATCAGTTCTCGAGGATCAGGGGCGTGCACCCGATTGCTTTGCAATCCTCCGGCCAACCAGTCCATTTCGTCAGACCATTACAATTCAACGAGCTTGGGAGCAGTTCCGAAAATCAGAAGGGGTCGATTCTTTACGCGCGGTCGAACCCTGCACTCAGCATCCAGGCAAAATGTGGTCGATTAATGGACCATTGATGTCACCCATTCTTCCGTATGAATTAGATGGAACGCCATGGCACTCAAACCAATATGCTGCCTTGCCAACGATTTATGTTCAAAATGCAAGCTTAGAAATTGCCTGGTCACGGGTCGTCCTTGAGGGCGGAACGATCACCGGTGATATCATCGCCCCTTTTCTAACAGACCGGACAGAGGGCTTTGATGTCAATACAGAAGCTGATTGGTTTTACGCCGAATACTTGCTCGAAAATGGAAAGGCGACGTTGCCCAATATCTCGCTCCCGACTTACGGGGTAAATGCAGAGAAAGAACAAAGGTAATCTTCGATTGTCTTCCAATGAAATGTTTAAACCCTAGTAGAAATAATTGATGGCAGGACGGCTTAAAAAATAAAAAAAGTTTTTAATACAGCGCTTATTGGGCGTCGGGTCGCCATAAATAGCACGCGTGCGGCCCTTCGAGACCTCCAAAGGATAGGCGCAACGAACCGAAAACTTTCCGGTCAACTTAACCGAAAATATAATAAACGATAATAATTAAGGAGAGCTGCTAATTAGGCGTTAATAATTTTCTTATTAAACAAGTCCATCGGTCAAAATATCCACTTTCTTCAGGTCACGAAAGTTACGTATATTTTTGAGAAGTTTGTCAATTTTTACTTCTCCAAGCGGTGCCGTAGGCATCAAAGCCCGACATTTTTCTTCGACATCCAACCAATCAATACCATTACAACCTGCACCTTTTGGAACTAAGACGCTGTTGGTAAAAGTCCGCCCATCAGTCGTTTCAATTGAAACAATCGCACCCTGACGATACGCCACCTCGTTTTCCATCGGCTCTGCCCCAACAATCACCTTATCGATCAATGCATGAATTGCCGGATGGTCAATCTTTTCTTGTGAGGCGTGGACCCAACCGAACATACGGTCGTGCACGCCGGCAGCAGCAAAATACGCGGGGCTATGCGCCATATCGATCAAATTTTTTGGATGTCGTGGTCCAGTCAATTTAGTCATTCCTGGACGCGAAATGATTATAGAAGCAATTTTTTCAAGTGCCACGTTAGCTTCTCTAGCTGCGTTGGCACCCGCTTCACCAAGTGCATGATAAGGATGTCCCCCCGGCACAAGTTTAAGCGCCATATCGGTAACAATATCCCAATCTACACCCAAGTCTTCGAGTATAATTGCACCATCACTACCGCCGAACAGCTGACAGAAACCTCGGTCTGTCTCAAAGATCGAGAGTTCGGCTGTATACCCCCGCATTGCGGCTTGGACCGCGCTAATACCAGCCACGGTCGCGTTGCCAGCATGATATTCACGCGCAATGCTCGTATTCGCCGCCTTAGTTAAGCCGCCAATCGTTGTAGCGGTTAGGGCGAGCGCATGCGCCGCCTGATCTGGGTTGAGCCGATAGAGGCGCGCAGCCGCTATTGTCGGACCAAAGGCGGCTCCCATACACCCATGATGACCACGATAATCAAATGTCGGCATGATCGCCTCCCCAATCCGCCCAGCAGCTTCGTAGCCCACAACTATAGCAGACAAGATATCTCTCCCGCAGGCACCCATTGCCTCAGCCACAGCCAATGCGGTCGCAGTTAGCGGCGTGCCCGCATGCACTATATTGCGAAGATCGCTATCGTCAGACGCGGCCGCGTCGCTCATCAAGGCATTTGCCCGTGCCGCGCTAATAACGGGAAGCTTTACACCCTTCTCAAACCAAACCGATGCCTCCGCAATACCGCCTCGCTGTAGTTCTATATCACTCACAATTCGGGAAGAATTGATATGCCGCCCACAGGCCGCACTCGCCAGGGTGCTAGCAACAATCATTGCGGCATGGTCGACGGCTTGCTCCGGCAAATCGTCATAAGCCGTATTCATTAGGAATTTAGAAAAATCTGCCGCAATCGTCATCTTCGGAACCTTTCTGAATCGCAGGAACGTATTAATTAAGCTTAAAATAACCCGAAGAAATCGAGAAATAAGACATGGCCAATAAGTTGCCGCCCATCGACGGTTATACGATCTATGATCCCATCGACCCTTTGGAAAACCTTCTTGGCCCCTTTTTTTGGAAAGAACTGAAGGACGGTACCCAGCACTTTGTGTTGAAAGCTGAGCCACAGCATTGTAATCGGCATCAAATTGTCCACGGCGGCCTCATGATGACGATGATTGACTTGGCCATGGTAGTCGCCGCAAAGGAGAAGTGGGAGGAACAGCTCGTTACGGTCTCATTAAACTCAGAATTTATCGATGCGGGGCACGCAGGTGAACTAATCGAGGCCAGCGGCGAACTCATTCGACGTACCGGCAGTATGGCCTTCGTGCGTGGCAAGGTCCACGTGGGTAAGCGGACACTTTTATCATCGAGCGCTGTCTTTAAACGCATGCGGATAAAGACAACAAAACAATAGGTTTTATGCCTAGCTTGAATTCAATGAGATATAAAACTTTTTTTAAAGCCATCTTGCCACAATTGCCGAAATAAAAGCCCTTAAAAATATATGGGCATTTTATTAAGACACATCCAAATCGTTGGCTAGATCAAGCGGATAAATTGGACGACGTACGTTTTTGAATTTAAGTTGGCTATAATCAGAGGTACAAACGCCCGTGCCCGCGCATTCAATTACTTCCTTAGCAATATCTCCAAAACCGGCACGATAGTGAATGCGGCTTTTCAGCATTAAGAATTTTTTGCGGGCTGGATCGATTCCCAGACTTAGAAACGCGTTCTTATCGTTAGGCTCCTGCTGGCGTGAAATAACAACAATCTCGACCTTGCCGGTATCGAAAACGACAGTCGGCCCCATATCCATAAGAAGGCCTTTTGAAGCAGGGCCAAGATTTCGATAGAGACCATCTGAAATCAATTTTACACGGCCGGTAACCCGGCGCGGCTCACCCGTTACGCCAATTGATGGCATATCTATTTTACCGCCAAGATTGATCGTCGTTTCATTGCCTACTCCCGTCGCCATCAATTCCTGTACCGCTTCCGGATCACATATGGCAAAAGCCGCGACATCTTCCAATCCCGCGTCCAGAATCGCCCCCAATACTGTCATTGTATCTTGCGTCCCCCCCGAAGCCGAATTGTCATAGTGATCAAGCAGGATCACTGGACCGTCACTTATTTCATTTGCGCGCGCCAGAGAATCCTCTAATGGCTCAATTTGGTATACCCAAGCTTCGCGGTCCCTCCACCCCATTTCGAGTAACTCATCACATAATATTCGTGCTGTTTCCGGATCATTATCCGTGACAACAACAGCGCTTAATCCCGCATTATGAATATCTGCATGAGGGAAACCGGAGAAGAGGGTTGCGATCAAAGCCTCTCCATTTTCCTCCATCTGGATCGCACGATTTTGGATTTGTTTGTTCGGAAAATCATCGGTGCCCTGCCGCATCACATGCGGCAGCATTGGCCTGTTTCCCCATGCGAGCGTCGGCGAAACCTCACCCTTGATCGTCCGCACAAGCGCTTCACCCGCGCGCTTGCCCGTCTCGTAGTTATCGACGTGCGGATAAGTCTGGTAGCCAGCTAGCGTCGTAACATTATCGGCAATGCCGGAATATAAATTGGTGTGCATATCGAGGGCAACGGCAAGTGGCACATCGGGCGCAATTTCTCGCAACCGATTGAGCAGCGTCCCTTCGCCATCTTCATAACTCTCCGTAACCATAGCGCCATGCAGATCAAGCATTATGGCGTCACAGCCGGCCTCCACCGCCTCAGCGATAGAATCCGTTATTTCCATAAAGGCAACATCCTGTACCGGCGCCGAAGGTGACGCCTGCGCTGCGATTGGTGTCACCATCTCCCAACCTTCCCGCTCACAAATATCGATAAACGCTGCCATGGCAGTGCCGGTACCCCGAAACGCCCTCAACGCCTCCTTACCCCTCGGTGGTAAAGGATACCCCCGCGCAAAACGTTCAATTGGTGTCGGCACCGGCGAGAACGTATTGGTCTCGTGTTTCATCATCGCAATCACGACTCGCATTGCAGTATTCCTTTCAATCGGGGATAGCTTAAAGAGACTTTAGTTACAGTAGTGCCGAGGCAAGCACCCGCCAGACTAACCATATCCATAAATGGTCGAGAAAATCTGTTTTCTCTTTGATAAAACCCCACCACACTTTGAAAAAAAGGTGAGATTATCATCCTCCCATCTCAGGGCCCAATTAATCGCCTAGATGGCCAAATGAATGGTTTCAGACCGCAACAGGTAAAGAATTTAATGTATGCGTTACGATGCCGATTGCACTAATCGAATGTGCGCAGAACGCAATTTTAGACGGAATATAGTATAACTGATATCATTGTTAATGAGGGTTGGAATAGCAACGTCAATCACCAAATGCTTACCAATAGGTCTTGCATTGAATATTAGCGATGTAGCGCGATGACACTCATTTCGGCGACATCTGGGCTATAGGTCTCAACTGATATTTCAAAGAGTACCGAGGTTAGGTTCAACGCATCCCGTAGGGTGGCAATATAATAGGAGTTATCTACAGCTCTAAAACCCACGCTTGAAATAGTAAATAAAACAAGAGCAAACATCGACCTCTACAACCTGATGTAAGAGGAAGGGGTGCTCTGAGGTGCCAACGTTAAGAACAGGACTTTGCTATGGTTTCGTATAACCCGCCGATAAACGATATGTCTTTTTTAATGAACGATCTCGGTATGCTGCCGAGGGTCGCGGCGTTACCTGGATATGAAGACGCAGATGCAGAATTAATCGACGCGTTGCTGAACGAGGCCGGAAAGCTCTCCTCTGAAATCCTCGCTCCAATCAATCGAATAGGCGACGAACAAGGGGCAAAATTTGAGAACGGTGTGGTCCGCACGGCCGAGGGTTTTTCGGAAGCGTACAGAGCGTTTGTTGATGGCGGTTGGAATGGCCTTACTTGCAGTACCGAATTCGGTGGCCAACAAATGCCCTCACTAGTTGGCACCGCCGTTATGGAAATGTTTACGTCAGCAAACATGGCCTGGTCCCTGTGTCCGCTACTGACAGTCGGAGCAATTGAATCCTTAGAAAAATATGGATCTGAAAATTTAAAGAAAACCTTTCTTCCAAAACTCGTTTCTGGTGAATGGCCAGGAACGATGAACTTGACCGAACCGCAGGCTGGCAGCGATCTCTCGGAATTACGCTGCCGGGCGGAACCCGAAAACGGCCATTACCGTATCAAAGGTCAAAAAATCTACATAAGTTACGGCGAGCATGACATGTCGGAGAATATCATTCACATGGTGTTAGCCCGTCTGCCGGATGCCCCCACAGGGACGAAAGGTATTTCGCTCTTTTTGGTCCCAAAAATATTGGTCAACGAAGATAGTTCACTTGGTCAACGGAATGACCTGCGGTGCACCTCGGTCGAAAATAAACTCGGAATTCATGCAAGCCCAACTTGTGTCATGGCGTATGGCGATAATGACGGCGCCATCGGCTATCTAGTTGGCAAGGAGAATGAGGGCCTTAAAGCTATGTTCACCATGATGAACCTAGCCCGTTTCAATGTAGGCCTGCAGGGCCTATCTATTGCAGAGCGGGCCTATCAACAGGCGCGCGACTACGCGAAAGGGCGCATTCAAGGCCGTGTGGACGGTGGTGGTCCTGAGAAGGCCGTAATAATCAAACATCCAGATATCCGCCGGATGCTGATGGACATTCGATCACAGACAGAGGCGATGCGCGCACTCGCTTACGAGACTGCGGTCCAGTTCGATATCTCGAAACGACATAACGCAGAAAATGCTCGGAACAAAGCCCAGGTAAAACTCGACCTCCTGACCCCGGTCGTAAAGGCGTGGTCAACGGATCTCGGAGTGGAACTTACTTCGACAGCGTTGCAGATACATGGAGGCATGGGTTTTATTGAAGAAACAGGCGTAGCCCAGCACTACCGTGATGCACGCATCGCACCGATCTATGAAGGCACCAATGGTATTCAGGCGCGCGATCTAATGGGCCGAAAAATTTTACGAGATCGCGGCGAAACAGTTTACAGCTTTATTGAGGAGATGCGTGGATATGCTGCATCGGCCAAAATGCTAGAGCCACCCTACGGCATAATTGGAGATAATCTCTCGACAGCACTCGATGCATTAACTAGCGCGACCAAATGGCTGATAAAAAACGGCGAAAAATCTAAAGCGCTCGCCTTTGCCGGGGCCGATGCCTATCTTGAACTTTTCGGAAAAGTCGCAGGCGGTGCCATGATGGCCCGTGCTGCAGTTGCCGCCCAAAATTCGATTTCAAACCGAACCGGCAATCTTTCTTTTTATGAAGCCAAGCTTACGACAGCCCGTTTTTTTGCCCTACATGCATTGCCAAAAACGCAAGTATTGGCGTCGGAAATTACCGAAGGTTCTGAGGTGGTTCTCTCACTGCCAGAAGGCGCGTTTTAGGATGTCCTTAACTATTTCGTCGGATCTGCAGCCTTAACCGGGCACAATCCACCTTTGAAGTCAGGTCAGATCCCATAGCGACATTAGTAAACAGGCGTCGAAATTATAACGAGAACTGCGGCAGGATTGAGTGAATTCAATTATGGACGACACACGAGGTGTAGACATACTTGCCACCATCTAGAGCAAGTCCGGGGGCAAAGGTAATATAAGGCTTTGATCTGCATTTTGGTGTAGTAAAGATTTTTTTAAATCACCCGTATTAAAAATTGTTTTAAGAAACCTGAGATGCTGTTCAGCATCCTGTTAAAACACTAACCCAGTCACTAGGTAACACATAGTCAAAGTAATTCAGTTTAGTGCCATAATAGGGCGGACGTTACATTGTAATTATCGACACCAACGCCTTATTACACGAGAATGAAATTACGCAAACTTGCTTACACGTCTATGGAAATAACTTCCTGGTTCTCGACATTCTCTAAAGCCACTAACATTTCGATTATTGTCAAACCGGACGATGGATGACGAAGCTGCGGCGCTATATCAGCGAGTGGTCTAAGAACAAATCTCCGTTCAGCAATTAACCGGTGCGGCACAGATAAATCAGGTTCGGAAATAACCTGGTCGCCGTAGAATAATATATCAAGATCGATTGCGCGTGGCCCATAACGCTTTGCTGAGGGAACGCGTCCAATTTCAATTTCGGCCTTTTGCAGAGATGCTAACAATTGTTTCGGCTTCATTTCACAATCCCCAGCAACAGCCATGTTTAAAAAAGCTGGCTGATCAACAACATATTTCGGTTCAGTTTCATAAACGGGCGACAGTTGTTGAAGAGGTATTATTTTATCAATGGCAGTCAGAGCTCGTTGAATGTTATCTAATCGATCGCCCAAGTTACTGCCGATCCCTATATACACTTTCGGCATTAGCTGTCGACCTCACCATTTGAAGGGACGACCTTTAGTCGGTCAATCACACGGGCCACACGAACCATCTCTCGAACATCGTGCACCCTTATAATATCGGCGCCCTGCATTATGCTGGCAGCAACGGTCGCAGCCGTACCTTCAAGACGCTCTTCAACTGGCAATTCTAGAATATGTCCGATAAACGATTTTCTACTGGGCCCGACCGCAAATGGTAATCTCAGCCTTTCTTTCAACACATGCAAATGTTTCAAAAGCGCAAGGTTTTGATCTACAGATTTCCCAAATCCGATACCCGGATCGAGCGCAATTTGACCCCGTGAGACCTTTGCATCCAAAAGCTTATCGACCAGCTGAGAGAGTTCAGCGCTGATATCATTAACAATATGGGAATATTCTGGGCCAATGTATTCCGCGCCAATAGCTCCTTTGCACAATACGGCGTTCGGATGACTTCGGTTATGCATAAGAATAACGGGCACACCACGTTCCGCCATGAGAGGCGCCATGTCAGGGTCCGCTTGGGCAGCCCAGACATCGTTAATTAGGTTGGCGCCATAATCCAAGGCTGCGGCGGCAACTTCGGCACGGTAAGTATCTACGGAAAGAATAGCATTCGGATGCCGTCCTGCGATCTCTTCAATAATGGGTAAAATTCGAGATTTTTCAGTATTTGCGTCAACGGCTTCCGATCCTGGCCTTGTACTTTCCCCGCCTATATCAAGTATATCTGCTCCAGCGGCAAGGTGCGATTCCGCCAATGCAACCGCTGCATTGACCGTCGCTGAATAAGCATAAATTCCGTCATTTGAAAACGAATCTGGTGTTGCGTTTATAATCCCCATCACCAAGGTCTTGGCGTCTTTGTGTAAAAGATGTCGCCAGGTCTGGGTTTTCATTAGTCGGTACTTTCGAATTCTCAATTTGAACGAGCCATATGCGACAGGATGTGATACGAGAAGGCAAGTTATTTGGGAGTCAATGCGGGTGAGTACAGTAGAAATCTCCGACTACGAAATCTTTGTCCGTGGCCTGCAACTAGAATGGCAAAAAGAAGGACACCAGGAGGAAGTCGCGTTGACGGTCCAGATGTATGTGGATGCGCCACAGAATTTCTCTGCGGACCGTTTCAAACTGGTTACCTGCTATGACCGAGTCGTCACAGGCGCTAAACTACGTGCAGCAAGTGGCACTTTCAGATCATTAGAAAAACTTGGCGAAGATATCGCCGCCCACTGTCTCGACGACAATCGGGTCAACAGCGTTTCTATCACGCTAGAGCCCGCCAATAGCTGCATTACCGGCACTGAAGGTTGCGCCGGTATTTACCATCGTCAAGAAACCGGAGAGGGTTAATGATTAGACTTGTCGGATTTGGATTAACCCTCGTTTACATCTGCGCTTTTCTTGCAACTGCTGTAAGTATTGCAGCCGAGCCAAAATACTTTCAAGACTGCAAAAATTGTCCCGAAATGGTCCTCATACCCCCTGGTAGCTTTCACATGGGGACACCTGATTCCGTTACACAATTTGAAGGTGTTAAAGCAAAACGAGGAAAACGCGAACGACCCGTTCATCAAGTACGGATCAATTTAAAATACGCCCTCGGCAAATACGAGGTAACACGCCTGCAATATCGCGCCTTCATAGATGACAGCGGTTACAAGGCGCCCGGCGGATGCAAATACTGGACGGGCGATAAATTCGAGATCGCTGACGATAAAGACTGGAAAGACCCAGGGTACCCACAAGAGGACAATCATCCAGCTGTTTGCATCAGTTGGAATGACGCTAAGGCGTACACGAAGTGGCTATCCTTTAAGACAGGCCGAGCATATCGTCTGCCCAGCGAAGTCGAATGGGAATACGCCGCGCGTGCTGGTTCTGGAACAGCAAGGTTCTGGGGAAACGAATCACGTAAGGCATGTAAGTTTGCCAATGTTTTCGATAGGACAGGTGCCGCAAGTGGCGAGTTTGCAACAATGACGCCCCACGATTGCAATGATGGTTACAAACAAACATCACCTGTCGGAAGCTTCGAAGCTAATGCTTTTGGCCTCCATGATACCGCTGGCAATGCGTGGGAATGGAACGAGGATTGCTGGCACAAAACTTATAGGGGCTCCCCCATAGACAGTCGTGCTTGGACGACTGGTGGACGCTGCAATCAACGCATCGTCCGCGGCGGCTCATGGATCAGTATCCCACGCTATGTCCGGTCGGGTAACCGCAGTAAAATTAACAAGGATTCGCGTATTTATCGAAATGGCTTTCGTGTCGCTCTTACCCTCGGCCCCTGAACTACAACTCCAATACCACAAAATATTTTCAACCCTCTGAAACCATAAAGTAAAGGTGAATGTAGTGTGTCAACATCAGCAAGTATCGGGCAACCTAGTTTAGGTCGAGATACTTTGTTTAGCGTAGTTTTCTTTAAAAGTGACTGATTAGCCGATACCTATTTGCAGGACGAGAAAATACTTGGTATTCGGCCTTCGATTTTTGTCTCTTCCGTTGGGTCCAAAACCTTGACACCTCGCTCGAGCGTTGAAGCTCGCCCACCCTATTTAGCCTTTGTCTTGATCGGCATAATAACTGTGTTTTGGGGGGTCAATTTTCCATCCATTAAAATCGCAGTTGCAGAGTTCCCAGTCTGGACCTTCCGGGTTATCTGCGTAATTACCGGTGCCACAGCAATGTTAAGCATCGGAAGACTTATTCTGGGACACAACCCCTTTGTTGTTAAAGGAGAGCGGACAAAGGTAGCACTTGCCGGTCTCTGTAATATTGGAGGCTTTCAGTTGTGCGTTGCATTTGGTCTTATGGTCGTTGATGCAGGCCGCGGGACGATCATTGCTTATACGATGCCGCTTTGGGCGACAATTTTTGCGACAATTTTCCTGGGTGAACGATTAACACTCGCACGGACGGTCGGGTTAATCATCGGATTATCAGGTCTTCTCGTACTAATTGGACCGGATCTAACCAGACTTGGATCTTCTGGAGGCACCCTTCTTCTTTTGGCCGCAGCAGTACTTTGGGGAGCGGGCACTGTAATCATAAAATCGCATAAATGGAAAACTCCAATTATCGTTTTGACAGGTTGGCAGTTTATTTTTGGAGGCATTCCTATACTTTTAGGAATGTTGATTTTCGAAGCGGGTATAGAGATCGGACCTATCTCAACAAATGCCTTGCTGGCAATCGCGTATTCCGCAATCGTTCCGATGATCGTTTGCCATTTGGTATGGTACACTTTAATCGGAATGTTACCTGCAACAATCGCGGCAATTAGTACTCTTGCCATTCCAATCGTCGGCGTGTACAGCAGCGCTTTGTTGTTAGGAGAACGCATTAAAACGACTGAATGGACTGCTCTGTGTTTGGTCGTTGTAGCACTTTTTATTGTATTGATACCGCCTTCAGTGTGGAGCAGACAAAAACGCTAGCATTACTAACAGCTAATATGGTGGCGTTTATAGGGATTAGAGGTGAGTTTGGGATGAAACCCGCTGTTTCCGAATTTAATTTTTCTCCGTTACAATTCATGGCATGCGTCTTCGCCACTATGCTTGGCTTTTCCATGCAGTCCGGCGCGATCGCGCAGGAGAAGCCGGACCAATTTATTAAAAGTCTGGCCAATGAGGCTATTGCCGTTCTAAGTAACCAAAATAGCAGTTTGGACCAACGTGAAAAAAAATTCCGCTCCGTATTGCGGAATGACTTCGCAATGAAAAAAATAGCCCGGTTCGCCGCCGGTAAATATTGGCGTCGCATGACTGAGGCGCAGAAAGCTGAATACCAAAGTCTCTTCGAAGAATGGATTTTGAAAACGTACTCAATCCGCTTCGGAGGATATACGGGTGAAACGGTAGATGTCCAAAAAACGATAAAAGCAGGACAATCAGATGTTTTCGTTCGAACAAATTTTGGTCGCGATCAGGGTCAACGTCTTATCATTGATTGGCGGGTTCGCCGAATTAACAATCGCTTTAAGATCATCGACGTTGTGGTCGAAGGTGTTAGCATGCTAGTCACTCAAAAAGCCGAATTCGGTGCCGTTCTTCGTCAACGCGGTGTTGAGGGTCTAATTGGAATTCTTCGTTTGCAATTGGATCGCATGGCAGCGGCAAAGGCGAGCTAACAGACAAAAACCAATTAATTGAAAGTTCGAACAAACCTAACCGCTCGACACTTTTATTTCGCCAAGTATTTGAACCAAATTTCTGTCGCATCCGCAATGGTATCAGGTGTCCAGACCGGCGCATCTCGCCATTTGTCTATCTGACCCAACATTTTAGTCACACCATCCTCAAAGCTTACCTTGGCCTGCCAGCCCGTTGCATCCCGGATACGTGAGACATCAGCAAACGTCTGATCCGGCTCGCCTGGCCTTTTAGGTATATTGATTTTGTTACCACCAAGTAGTTCGACAAGGCGGTTTATGCTGTATGTCCCGCCAGACCCAACATTTACAGCCTCACCTGCGAGTTCGCTTGCCGCAACGGTGAGAAATGCATCGGCGACATCGCTTACATAGGTGAAATCGCGAGACTGCCGCCCATCACCCACGACAGTGAAAGCCCGACCAGCCAATTTCTGAGCGAGAAACACCCCAAAAACAGCGCCGTAAGCGCCTGTCGTGCGGCTTCGTGGACCATAAACGTTGAACATGCGCAAGGATGCAACAGACATTCCGTAAACTTGCCCCCAATGCATCACAAGTTCCTCGCCCATATATTTGCTAAGTGCATAGGGATATTCAGGTTGGATAGGATGGTCCTCAGGCGTCGGGTACTCCGTGGCGAGACCGTAACAAGTTGAAGATGCGGCATATAAAAACCGTTCTATCCCATTTTTCCGCGCCGACTCCAAGCAAACTGCCGTGCCATCGACATTAGCCCGGTGATAGTCGAGGGGCGTTTCAATAGAGGGGACGATGTCTCCTATACCAGCGATATGGAAGACCCATTTTATACCTTGCATGACGTTATCCATAACATCGGGATTACAGATATCAGCTTCGTAGAAGGAAAAATTCGATACAGATTCTAAATGCGCAATATTCTCTGGGCGACCGGTAGCAAAATTATCAATACCGATTACGTCGTGTCCTGCAGTTATCAGATGATCGACAATGTGGCTGCCGATAAATCCTGCCGCACCCGTCACAAGTGAGGGTTTTTTGCCCACAAGTTTTCCAATCTCTGGTTTAAAATCAAATCGAACTCGTAACGCAAAACGCCCGGCAAAAATCTTCCCAGGCGCACACTTCCAATACACTCAAAATGTGCTTACGCTAACTTTGTCAATAATTCAAAGCTTTATCTTAAACCTGAATAACCACAAATCTGATTTGCATCTTAAACCAACAGCAAAAACTTTGAATGGCTATCGTTTAAGATGCTGATCGATTGTTATTACAGAGGGGTTCAATGGATTGAGGTAAAATGTCACTGATCAGGAATATCACTAAAGCAGAAATCGCCGAGTTCAAAACAAACGGCGTGGTACACCTGCAGAATTTTTTTGATCCCAAATGGGCATCAATGCTGCGGGACCTTGCAGATTTCGTGCTAAAGAACCCCGGGAAATTAGCGAACGAACTCGCAAACAAATCAGGGCAAGGCCGCTTTTTCAGCGACACGTTCCTTTGGCATCAAAACGATGAATTTAAAAAATTTATTTATAATTCACCAGCAGTTGTGGTCGTCAGACAAGTGATAGAGTCGAGCAAAATCAATATAATTTTCGACCGATTTCTCATTAAAGAACCAAATACCAACGAACCGACGGCATGGCATCACGATCTAACATACTGGCCGATAAAAGGCCCAAATGTTGTTACGCTTTGGCTGGCGTTGGATAATGTCACAGAACAGACGGGGTCTATGGAATTCGTCAAAGGTTCCCACCTTTGGGATAAACGATACCACCCAGTGGCATTCGTGGATCCGACGAAATACAGTACGCCGAGCCACCCGTCCCAGATATCGATAATCGACGTGACGAGTTTGAATTTATTCGGTTCGATTATGTACCCGGCGACTGCACCATACACCACGGTCTGCTCGTCCATTCTGCCGGTGGTAACAAAAGCGCCATCCAACGCCGGCGTGCCTACGAAACTAGGTGGGCCGGCGATAATGTCGTCTATGACCCTCGGCCAAATATCCAGAAGATGTTGTGGGAACCTGCCATTAATTCGGGCGCACCGCTCGATAGCGCGCTATGGCCAGTTGTATGGCCAAAGACCTAGCCTTCAATAAATTCGATGACTGCCCCATTCCCATCTTCAGGTGACACCCAAATCGACAATGGTGAACGAAATACGGGCTTTACTCCATTGGCGCTTAGCAAACTTTCAAGGACCCCCATATTCTTTACTCTTATAACGGTTGCGGCAACGGCGGGCCGAATTGGTGCAGGTGCGCCTTCATAACGACGTCGAAAGGCCTCTTCGCTCAGCACCGACAGGAATCCCCCGCCACCGAGCCCTATAAATCCACCGGCTTCTGTCTCTAGTGCTTCTTCGCCTGAAATACATGATAGACGATCGAGTAAGCCTTCATGCACATCAGCGCAAAAGACAAGCTCCGCCAACTCTACCGCTCCATTCGGCTGAACCATCAACTCATCCTGCCAAATCACCTCCGGTGTTTGATGTTCAATAATAATATAGCGCCCTTCAGGAAAGTGATCGTCCTGGCTAAAAATGTTACGGAAGCGAAATTCACGCTCACCTTCGCCGAACGGTGCCTTGCGAAGTCGCTGCAGCGGTGGGTCGAAATGTTCGATCCGGCGGCTCAAAGCCTCATAAGCTTTTTCTCCATTCTCACATCTTAGCGCTGTAATATGCGGACCCTCAAAACGATTAAGAAACCGAGACCAAGGATTAAATTCCTCTGGATTAGTGATACCAATCAACTCGAGGTAACCCCGCTCAAACATTACACACTGATTCGAGCTTGCCCACGGAGCCATATCCGATTTGCCAGGTATTTTCCCCATCTGACGGCTCCGGCGCGACAACAGAAATCCAAGGCGCTCCCAACGCGCAGCAGCCGCGTCCAAATTGCGAACCATAAAACCTACATGATCAAGGGAAAAATCAATCATATTGCAATTACTCCGCTTCAATGCCTGTTAACACGTTGGTACGAGAGAAAAAGGGTTCGAGGGAGTGTTAAATTAAATCAATTAACCTGCTTTTTCTTGCCTTCCCAATAAGGCTTCCGGAGCTCGGTCTTGAGAATTTTACCGGCACCAGATAGAGGTAATGGATCAGTAACTATGTCAACGCTGCGCGGGCATTTGAAGCCAGCAATCAGCTCATGGCAATGGGCGATGATTTCATCAGCGCTCGATTTCATATTTTCGTGTAAACGAACGACAGCGTGAACCGCTTCACCCCAACGCTCATTGGGAATTCCAATCACCGCACACTCAACAATAGCAGCGTGCTGATAAAGTGCATCCTCAACTTCCGCTGAATAAATATTCTCGCCGCCACTAATTACCATATCCTTCATTCGGTCCACGATGAAAATAAACCCGCGCTCGTCCATAAATCCACCGTCTCCTGAATGCATCCAACCGTTGCGCAGAGCTTCAGCGCTCAACTCTGGCTGCTGCCAGTATCCAAGCATAATATTAGGGCCGCGAACCGCTACTTCGCCAACTTCACCACGCGGTAATTCATTGTCCTCTTCATCCACAATCTTCACTTCGACACCGATGGCTGGCAGTCCCGCCGATCGGTACATATTTGCGTATTCGCCTTCAAAGACATGGCAATAAGGTGGACAAGCTGTAACTAATGGAGCCGCCTCAGTTTGTCCGTACGCATGATAAAAACTACAATCGGGAATAATCTCCATAGCTCGGCGTATTACGGCCTCGGGCATCGGTGAGGCGCCATATGCCATCGCTTTGATACTGGAAAGGTCATATTTCTCCACACCCGCCAGGTTGACCAACATATTGACCATAGTCGGCACCAGGAGCGTATCTGTAATTTTACGTTCCTGTATGGTCTCTGCAGCCAAATCTGGAGCATATGCCGGAATAATAACATGCGTGCCGGCCACCTGTGTCACACCAAAGATAGCAATACCGCCAGCTATATGAAACATAGGGCAGGCATGTAGCCACCGCATCTCTTGCTCATAATTGAAGGTATGTATGCAGTTCATATTGTTAAAGACAAGATTGGTGTGACTCAACATCACGCCTTTCGAACGACCTGTTGTCCCACCAGTGTAGAATAGCCCCGCCAGGTCGTCATTGCCCCGCATCGTATCTTCGAGTGGGGCGGCTTCTGCAATCAAATCCTCTATATTCCGCAAGCCGTCCGGTGCGTCTCCTTCTCCGACATAAAGCACGTCCCGCACACTATCAAGCTGCCCTTCTAACTCATCCAACATCGGTACAAACTGGTCGTCGATTAAAAGAATTTTACTTCCTGAATCATTGAGCCAAAAGGCTACCTCCGGAGGAGCAAGACGAATATTTATCGGCACAAAGACGCCACCCGCCCAAGGCACAGCAAAAAAATATTCGTAATAGCGGTCACTATTAAGCGATAGGATGGCAACCCGCTCACCCTTTTCCACGCCGAGCTGCCGCAAAGCTCCCGCAAATTTTGCGACGCGTGCCTCAACCTCAGACCACGTTCGTTCTCGGCCCCGACAAATCGTCGCAAGGCTATCGCCGTATAGCTGTGCCGAACGTTTTATTGCCTGCGTTATATACATCACATTTATCCCCGCGGAATTTCCTCTGCAAAGGTATAAAGAACAGCGCCAACTGTCGATGGTTGGGATTGAGATGCTATAGTTCTATTTTATCAAGTGAACATTGTTAAATATAGAGTTTCAGCAAATGCATGTAGGCGCAGCAGTAATTTTTCAAAGCCACGGTAGCAACCTTCCCGACAGACAAATATACGCAAATGACCTCTCACTTGTTGACCTAGTCGAACCACTTGGTTTTGAGTCAATTTGGGGCGTGGAGCATCACTTCACCAATTACACTATGTGTCCCGACGTCTATCAATTTCTCTCTTACTGTGCAGGACGCACCAAAATAGCAAAGCTAGGATCCATGGTCTTAGTTTTGCCCTGGCACGACCCACTCCGCGCAGCGGAAGAAGTCGCCATGCTCGACAATATCTCTGGGGGACGAGTTATACTTGGTATTGGTCGTGGTGCAGGTAAGGTCGAATTCGACGGTTTCCGCCTCGACATGGGTGAAAGTCGGCAACGTTTCGTCGAAGCGGCACAAGCAGTCCTCGGCGCATTAGAAAGCGGAGAAATGGAGTTTTCGGGAAATTTCTATAATCAGCCTAAAACAAGTATTCGCCCAAAACCCTTTAAGAGCTTTCGGGACCGAACATATGCGGCGGCAGTCTCGCCCGAGTCCTCTAGAATCATGGCTGAACTCGGCATCGGCATTCTGATTATTCCTCAAAAACCATGGGATGCCGTCGCCGAAGAACTCGACAATTATCGCGCTGTCTTCCGCGATGTGAACGGGAAAGAAGCACCACCGCCGATTTCCGCTGGCTGGGTGTTTTGTGACGAAGACAAAGACAGGGCCGCGGAAATGGCCGTAAAATATATCGGCGGCTATTGGGAATCTGTTTTGGAACACTATCAATTCGGAGCTAATCACCTAAAATCGGTGAAAGGGTACGAGTATTATGGAAAATTTGCCGAAACAATTCAGAAATACGGGCCAGACAGCGCAACCGAATTCTTTATGAACCTGCAGGTCTGGGGCACACCCCAGATGTGTTACGAACGAATTGTCGACATCAGTGACCGCACTGGCGCCGATGGATTTGTCGGTGTTTTCGGATATGCGGGAATGCCCAACCACGAAGCGGAACGAAATATGCGTTTATTTTCAGAAAAAGTTGC
>CEUN01109416.1_pt1 | contig 32596 bp, 27 predicted proteins | sample 361501 | NCBI WGS metagenome assembly CEUN01 (sample SAMEA2622801, study PRJEB7988) | marine metagenome | biome: marine biome (ENVO:00000447); feature: marine epipelagic mixed layer (ENVO:xxxxxxxxx); material: "saline water (ENVO:00002010), including plankton (ENVO:xxxxxxxx)" | depth 120 m | reverse complement strand
CGGAGGTGATCTGCGGCACCGGGTTCGCCGCCCAGGGGTTCAACTTCGCCAGTCATTATCTGCGCACCGAGGCCAGCGAGGACCCACGCGCGTCCTGGATGTGGGACGGCATCGGGCGCGACGAGAAAATCGGCGATTTCGGCACCGTGCTGGGCGGGGCTGCGGGCAGTGAGATCGATAGCATCAGCCACGAAGAGGGCACCCCGCCGCATGCCCTGGTCGTGGCGGAAGCCACGGAGTTCGGTGTCGATGTGCATTGGGTGAAGGAGGAGTTCAACCACTCCCACTCCGCCGTCAACGGCGAAAACTGCCCCCATGTCCGCTGCGACATGGTGTTCTATGAAACACCGAATGGCGGTGCTGTCTTCTCCACCAGCTCCATCGCCTTTGCCGGCTCGCTGGCGCACAACAACTACAGCAACAACATCAGCCGCCTGCTGGAGAACGTGGTGAACCGCTTTATTGATCCCGAACCGTTCCCCGAGCCTTAGAGCTGATCTCTCCTGTCAGTGACATCCCGGCTCAGCCACCTGGCTGCGGTGAAACCGAAGGCACAACGCAGACTAGCCGAACCACCCCTCGGTCGCTTCGCGCCAGCGTTTCATGAAGGGCTACATGTCCTAGGGGTCGCGCGCGGTGGTGAGGCTACCTTCGGGAATCGTGAACCAGGGATGTGCCCTGTCGGTCCAGATGTGACCGATCGGGCTGATGACTGACTTGTCGTCGAGCGAACCGGCCTTCACGGACACGACAAAGGGATCGCGTCGGCTCGTGTGAAACAGGCACGCGCCGCAGTCGGGGCACAGGTGACAGTTGAGCACCGAACCGCTGTCGGTCGGGACCAGATCTTCAGAGCGGACCAATCCAAGTCGAGATTGGTGTGATGGACAAGCATGGAGATCCCGAACGCCGATGACGACTGTGCCTGACATTCCTTGCAATGGCAGCATTACATCGTGAGTGGCGCGCCACCCACGGCGTAACGCACAAGCCCACACTGGCACCCACCGAGAAGCGGCAGAGTCTTTCTATGTTCAATCACTTTTGACCACCCGATGCCCCAATGGCCCAAATATGGCGGAAGATTTGGGCCAGAGAGACACAAATTTGTCGAAAACCCGGCGTCGCGGCGCCTATCATGACTCCAAATCCCGCTGATTCGCGAACAAACGCTCTTCGGCGGGGTGGGGTAAGAAAAAGACATCTTGTACAAGTGAGACAACAACATGGTGAGACAACAACATGACTGACGACATCCGCAAACTGAATGCAACACGTCGTGCGGTTCTGGGTGGCGCAGCCGCCGCCGGTGCCGCTGCGGCAATGGGCCCGACCATTCTGGGCGGCAGCAAGGCACAGGCTTCAGAGCCACAGCGCGGCGGCACGCTTCGCATGGGCATCGGCCACGGCTCGACGACCGACTCGCTCGATCCTGCGACCTACGAAAATGGCTTCTCGTCCGGCATGGGCATGGGCGGTCTGTTCAACTACATCACCGCCGTTGACGAGACGAACCAGCTCGAGCCGGAACTGGCGGAGGATTGGTCCGCTTCGGCCGATGCCGCGACCTGGACGTTCAAGATCCGGAAGGGTGTCACCTTCCATAACGGCAAGGACGTAACGCCGGACGACATCGTCGCCAACCTGAACTATCACCGTGGCGAAGACTCCATTTCGGCTGTGTCGAGCCTGTTCGAGCAGGTCGACGACATCCGCGTTGATGGCGACAGCGTTGTGATCTCGCTCAATGCCGGCAACGCCGACTATCCCTACAGCCTGTCGGATTATCACCTCGGCATTCAGCCCAGCGACGGGGAAGGCAACATCGCCGATCCGGCATCGGGGATTGGCGCTGGCAGCTACATGCTGGTCGACTACGAACCAGGCATCGAAGCCACGCTGGAGCGTAACCCGAACTATTGGAAGGATGATCGCGGCTGGTTCGACGAGGTCATCATGACCACGATCGCCGATCCCAGCGCACGTCAGAACGCCCTGATGTCAGGCCAGGTCGATGTCATCGACCGTGTCGACACCAAGACCGCGCATCTGCTGGAACAGCATCCGGCGGTCGAGCTGGTCGAAACCACCGGCACGCTGCACTACACGATGCCGATGCGGACCGATATGGCCCCGTTCGACGACAACAACGTCCGTATGGCCCTGAAGTACGCGATCGACCGCGACGAGATCATCGACAAGATCCTGCGTGGTTATGGTGTGGCGGGTCAGGACTCGCCGATCACCCCGGCCAACCGCTTCTTTGCCGACGATATCGAGCATGCGGCCTACGACCCCGACAAGGCACGCTGGTATCTCCAGCAGTCCGACCTCGATGGTCTGCAGGTCGATCTCTCGACCTCCGAAGCTGCGTTCGTGGGCGCGGTCGATGCAGCGGTGCTCTACAAGGAGCACGCAGCAGCGGCCGGCATCGATATCAACGTCATCCGCGAGACGCCAGACGGTTACTGGTCCGACGTCTGGATGCAGAAGGCCTGGTGCACCTGCTATTGGGGCGGCCGCCCGACTGAGGACTGGATGTTCTCGATGGCATACTCCGCAGATGCGCCCTGGAACGACTCGTTCTGGCATCATGACCGCTTCAACGAACTGCTCCTGCAGGCTCGCTCCGAGCTCGACCAGGACCTGCGCCGCGAGATGTATCGTGAGATGCAGGAGATCGTGGCCACCGAGGGCGGCGTTCTGGTCGCGGCCTATGCCAACAACGTCGATGCCGCATCGACCGCTCTGGGCCATGGCCCGAACGTCGGCGGCAACTGGGGCATGGACGGTGCGCGCCTGATGGAGCGCTGGTGGTTCAACGATACCAGCGCGTAAGCGTTCCGTATCTCAAAACGTTAGGGGGCGTCGTGCAAGCGGCGCCCCTTTCTCTTGGCTCTTCGGTAGGCGGTGCCGTCCTTATGAACGAAGTGATGACCACCCTTCCCGTCCGGCTGCAGGTGAAGGTCGATGTCGGGGTAGTAGCAGACGTCATCGGAGCTGCGACTTCCGACCTCCAGGTAGACGACATCGCCGGCGCTGTTGTTCACGAGGTGATGGCCGTCGGCAGCACCGGCCGGAAAGGTGGCCACCATACTGGCTTTGAGCGGCGTTTCTCCGTCTTCCGTCACCAAGGTGGCGTCGCCCGAGACGATCCAGACGAACTCGTCCTCGTGACTGTGCCAATGGCGCTGGGTCGACCACGAGCCCGGCGGCAGGGTGACGAGATTGACGCCGTACTGGGTCAGCCCGCCGGCATCGCCCAGTCGGACCTTGCGGCGCACATCGCACTGGCCATCATAGGGTGACGGATAGTCGGCACCCTGATGATGGGGAACATCGTTGGGTTCGATCACGGTGGTGCCCCTGGTCATGGCTCAATCCTCTCCGGTTTGTTTGACGGCCGGATTGCCCGCCGCCAGGCCGCCGTCGGCCAACATGGCAATCCCGGTGACATAGCTCGCCTGATCGGAGGCGAGATAACAGATGACGTTGGCAATCTCGGACGGTGCGGCCACACGGCCCATAGCCACACGCGACGACAGGGCCTCATAGCCCGCATCGACCGAGCCTGCCGACCGCACGGCCAGTGCCTGCAGCATGTCGGTATCGATCGCGCCGGGCAGCACCGCGTTGACCCTGATATCGGGTGCGAACTCAATGGCCCAGGCCTTGGTCATGGACACCACCCCGCCCTTGGATGCGCAATAGATCGAACTGCCGTGGGCGCCCTGAACCGCGCGGACCGAAGCAATGTTCACAATGGCTCCCTGCGCCGCACGCAAGGCCGTCAAGGCTCGCTGGGTGCAGAAGAACGTGCCCTTGAGATTGGTATCGATGATCCGGTTCCAGTCGGCTTCCGTCAGGTTTTCCGTGGGGCCACCACCCCCGGAACCAGCGTTGTTCACGAGAACATCGAGCCCTCCGAGGGCTACGACAGCACCGTCGACAACCTCCTGGCATCCCTGGGCCGTGCTGGTGTCTCCGGGAACCCCAAACACCGGGTCTCCAATCTGTTCGAGCGCTGCCCCGACCGAGCCAGCAGTGCGGCCATTGACGGCCACCGTGGCGCCTTCGGCCAGGAACTGTTCGACGGCCGCACGGCCGATGCCACGTGTACCGCCCGTGACCAGGACTTTTTTTCCTTCAAATCTCAAGACGATCGGCTCCCTGCCTCATGATTCCAGAATCATGCGCTCGCGCCGATAGGGCACATCGCCCTGCCCCGACGGCTCGGCATCAAACTCGCGGGCATAGAGGTGACCATCGTGGACAGCCGCGGCAATGGTCTGTGGCGCCAAGCAATCCCCGATCATCGACACGGTTTTGATGTCGGCGAGTTCCATGATGTCGGGATGTTTGGCAAAGCGATGGTAGACAGCCTCGTTGGGCAGACGGGCCGTGACCAGGACCACATTGGCGGCCTCCACCTCCGTCTCACGACCGGTGTAGTTGCAGGAAATCCAGCAGTGCCCCTTTTCGATCGCCGTGAGATTCTTCTGGGTGTGCAGCACGGCACCACGTTCCAGCAGACGCGTCTGGATGAACGCCTGCTCCAGGGTGAGCGTGGTGAACTCCGAGACCAACGTCGACGGGGTGACAAGAACCACCTCGAGGCTGTCATCAAGGAGCTTTTCGGCCAGCAGTCCCCCCATGGTGTGGTGATCATCGTCGAAGATGAGAACGGGGCCGTCTATCACACGGCCGTCCATGACATCGATCGGTCCATGGACGTTGCCCCCGCCTGCTCCGGGGATGGTCGAACGGTTGGTGACGCCGACACCATCCCGGCGCCAGGTTGACCCCGTGGCGAAGACGACATGGGGGGCGCCGAAGTTCATCACGTCGTTGTCGTCGAGCAGGCTCTCCAGATAGACATCGACGTTCGTCAGCTTGTTGAGCTGTCCGATGCGCCAGTCGCGCACACGGGCCCATGCGGCCAGACCCGGCAGTTTGGATTCGAACGTCACGCGACCGCCAAGCTGCTTTTCGCGTTCGGCCAGGGTGACGGGATAACCGCGTTCGCCAAGCACACGGGCCGCTTCGAGCCCCGCCGGCCCGCCCCCGACAATCAGGACCTGATCATCGCTACCTTTGGGCGGAACGGTCTCGGGGTGCCAGTCACGGCGCCATTCTTCGCCGACGATGGGGTTCTGCGTACAACGGATGGGTACGGCCTGGATGTTGCCGGAAACACACATGTTGCAGCCGATACACTCGCGTATGTCATCAATGCGTCCGTTTTCGATCTTCTTCGGAAGGAAAGGGTCGGCGATGGCCGGCCGTGCCGCGCCGATGAAATCCATGATGCCGGACTTGATCACACGGACCATGCTGTCGGGACTGGTGTAGCGGCCCACGCCGACGACGGGCTTGGTGGTGAGCGCCTTCACACCTGAGATGACGTCTTCCTGGAAGCCTTCCTCACTGAAACGGCTGGTCTTGGAGTCGTGCTCCCAGCCCGAGACATTGACATCCCAGAGGTCGGGAAGCTCGGCGAGCATCTCGACGACCTCACAGCCCTCCTCCTGCCACTGCAGGCCATCCGCGCCCATCCGCTCATCCACGGCAAAACGCAGGGCCAGCGCAGCCTTGTCACCGATCGCCTCACGTGTGTCTTCGAGAAGCTCGCGCAGCAGACGCACCCGGTTCTCGAGCTTGCCGCCGTAGGCATCGTTGCGGCGGTTGTAGCGCGGCAGCAGGAAGTGCATCGGCAGTGCGATATTGTGGGCGCAGTAGACATAGACAATGTCGGCCCCGGCCTTCACTGCACGCTTTGCGGCTTCCGAGTGCCAGCGACGAAACTCTGCAATGTCATAGAGATCCATGCCGCGCGCTTGGGGCAGCGTGGCGTATTTGTTGGCCTGGTGGCTGGGCGCCAGCGGCGCGATGCGCGAGGTCAGATTCGCACGGGACAACCCGCCGTGGGCCAGCTCGACGCCGAACAAGGCGCCGTGCTCATGAACCTTCTCGACGGCCAGCGCAAAATCGGGGATGTCGCTGTCGTCCCACAGGCGCATGGACGACACCGGCAGTTCATCGGAGGTCGGGTGGATCATCACCTCTTCGGTGCAGACGACGCCCCATCCCCCCTCCGCACGCTGGCCGCGCAGGGCCGCATGGGCGTTGGGCCAGTTCGAGCCCATGCCGGTGCAGTGCGGCACCTGGAAGAAGCGGTTTTTGGAGGTGACAGGCCCGATCTTCACGGGCTCGAACAGGATGTCGTAACGGGGATCTCGTGACATAAAGACCTCACTCGGAAACAGGAAAGGAAACCTAGCCCCATTGACCCCGCTGCGCACCCCGACCAGCATGGTGCAAAGAAGTAAGGAGCACCCCATGCCGATCATGACCGAGGAAGACGTACGCTATAACCTGCTGATCAAGACTTTCGCGTCGGAGCCGGAACCCGGCTTTGAAAGCGAGAGCGAGCAGGAGTTCGGCTGGGGCCAGAGCTGGGGTTGCCGCAACGATGTAGGCCGTCTGCGCGCCGTGCTGATGCACCGGCCGGGCCACGAACTCCACACGGTCGATCCCGCAAAGAAGATCGAAGAGCTGGGTGCCTATGGCGACCCCGAGCTGGGCTGGTACTGGCGCGGCTCCACCCCGCCGGACCTGCCCGCCATGCAGACGCAACACGACTCACTGGTGAAGGTCCTGGAGGAGAACCAGGTCAAGGTCGTGATGCTCGATGACTGCGCGCTGGGCCGCATGAAGAGCTGCTACACCCGCGACGTGGTGGTGGCCGTGGACGGGGGAGCGATCGTCTGCCGTCTGGGCCCGCGCGTGCGCCGTGGCGAGGAACAGCCGGCGACCCGCACGTTGGCCAAGCTTGGCATGCCGATCCTGCGGACGATTCATGGCACCGGAATCATGGAAGGCGGCAGCTTTGCCTGGCTCAACGAAGACACCGCCGTAATCGGCATTTCCAGCCGTGTTAACAACGAGGCCGCCGACCAGTTCGAGGAAGTTCTGAACCGGCAGGGCGTGGAACTGCTGCGCATGCAGGTGCCCGGTTTCCGACTCCATATCGACGGCATGCTGGTGATGGTCGACGTCGACACAGCGCTGATCAACCCGATCCTTCTGCCCTTCGAATTCATGGAAGAGTTGAAGTCCCGCGGCATCAGGCTGATCGAACTCAGCCCGGAAGACGCACCGTTCACGATCAACTGCCTGGCCATCGCACCCGGCCGTGTGGTGATGAGCGAGGCCAGCGAGCGAACGCTTGAGAAGCTCGACAAGGCCGGAATCGAGACCATCAGTATCGATTACGAAGCCGTCTGGCGTGGCGGTGGCGGAATCCACTGCTCGACTGCCCCGCTGGCCCGCGACCGGCTCTGAGCATGGCCGAGGAGCTTCCCGGCCTGGAGCGGCAACCCGACGCGATGGAGCGTATCGCCGTGGAGGGCGGCGAGGTCATGACCTACAGCTTCGGCGACGGTGATGAAGTGCTGCTCCTGGCCAATGGCGGCCCCGGCATCCCGTGTGACTATATGCGGGACAGCCACAGTCACCTCGCAGACGAAGGTTATCGCGTGGTGACGTGGGACCAGCTCGGTGTGGGCCGATCCGACAAACCGACTGACAGGGCGTTGTGGACCATCGAGCGGTATGCCCGGGAGCTCGATCAGGTGTGCACCGGGCTGGGCCTAGGGCCGGTGCATCTTCTGGGGCAGTCCTGGGGCGGCTGGCTCGCCATCGAATACGCGCTGACCTTTCCCGAAGGCGTGAAGACCCTGACCCTGTCGAACACTGCCGGCGACCTGCCCCATCTGGTCGAGGAGCTAAACCGATTGCGGTCTGGGCTGGGGCCAGAGACAGTCACCATGATGATGAAGCGGGAGGCCGAAGGCAGCATCGATCATCCCGAGTACCTTGCTGCCGTGGAGGTGTTGAACTGGCGTCATGTCCACCGACTGGAAAAAATGCCGCCAGCCCTGCAACGCAGCATGGATGGCATGGTGTTCGACATCTACAACACCATGCAGGGGCCCAACGAGTTCGTGTACATCGGCAATTTGAAGGATTGGAACCGGGTACCCGACATGCACCGGATCACACAGCCGGCCTACATCATCGTGGGTGAACACGACGAGCTGACGCCAGACTGCGCGATGAAGATGCACCACGCGCTGCCCTGCAGCACGATCCAGGTCTTCAAAGATGCTTCGCACTCGACCTGCTTCGAAACGCCGGAGCCCTACTTTGAAGGCCTGCTGTCCTTTCTCGGCAAGCATCATGGCTGACCAACTGCCCGGCGTGGAACGCCAGCCCGATGCCATGACTCCGGTTGCCGTGGAGGGCGGCACAGTCATGACCTACAGCTTCGGCATGGGAGACAATGTCCTGATGCTGGCCAACGGCGGTCCCGGGCTGCCCTGCGACTACATGCGCGACAGCCACAGCCATCTTGCCGATGAAGGTTACCGCGTGGTGACCTGGGATCAGCTCGGCACCGGGCGTTCAGACAGAATCGACGACAACGCACTGCTCACCGTGGAACGGTATGCCCGCGAGATGGAATGGGTTCGCCGAGCGCTGGACCTGGGGCAGGTCCACAGTCTCGGCCAGTCGTGGGGTGGCTGGTTAGTGATTGAACACGCTCTTACCTTCCCCGAAGCCATGCGCTCGCTGGTGCTCTCGAACACCACGGGCGAGGTTCCATACCTACAACAGGAGCAGAACCGTCTGCGAGAGTCCCTGGGATCGGAGACCATGACCATGATGCTGCGCCGGGAGGCCGAGGGCAGCACCGATCATCCCGAGTATGTGGCAGCGACAGAGATCCTGAACTGGCGCCATGTCCACCGCCTTGAAGCGATTCCACCCGCCCTGCAGCGCTCGATGGATGGCATGGTGTTCGAGATCTACGAGCACATGTGGGGACCGAACGAGTTTGTCTGTACGGGCAACCTTTCGGCCTTCGACCGGCTCGCCGACATGGCCGCCATCACCTGCCCTGCGTTCATCATCGTCGGCGAACACGACGAGCTGACCCCGGCTTGCGCCATGCGCATGCATCACGTTCTTCGCAAAAGCGATATCAGGGTCTACCGCAGCGCCTCGCACTCGACATGTTTCGAAACTCCAGGCGCCTATTTCGCGGATCTCCAGGCGTTTCTGGAAAGCGCCTAGACCCGTCGATTTGGTCCTCTACACCATTCAAACGCCCGGTGTTCTGCTCTAGTCTCCGCACAAGAATCATGAGCGCAGACACATCCACAGTTTCGCCGGCCGACCGCGCGGCAGATTTGTTGAACGAAGGTCGAAGGTTAATGGGCCTGCGGCGCGCTCAATAGGCGATTCCCTTGTTCAATCAGGCCTATGAGCTGGCACCGGACAACGCCGAGATCCGTTTCCAGATCGGCTCGGTGGCGCGCCTACAGGGTGATCTCCCGCTGGCGCTGCAACACATGAGCTACTGCCTCGAGAAGAGTCCGGAACGGCCTGAGGTCTGGCTGCGTCTGGGTGAAATTCTCTCCTACAGCAGGCGTCCGGACGAGAGCGTCGCCGTCATGCAGGGTGCGGTGCAGCGCCATGCCGACACACGGGCCGCCTGCCGCAAGGCCCTGTTCGGCGGGCTGACCGACGGGCGAACGGGCGAACGGCTGGCCAAGAGGATAGCGGCCTTGCCCCGGGCCGAACACGGGCCCATATCCTGAGCAGACGAAGGAGATCCGGCATGACCGACAAGATCGTGAAGTCTGATGCGGAGTGGCGCGAACAGTTGACGCCCGAGCAGTACCAAGTGACCCGCAAGAAGGGCACCGAACGCGCCTTCACAGGCGAACATCACGACAGCAAGAAGACCGGGACTTATCGCTGCATCTGCTGCGATGCACCGCTGTTTGAATCCGGAACCAAGTTCGATTCCGGTACGGGATGGCCGAGCTTCTGGGAGCCCATTTCCGACGAAGCCGTGGCGACCGAAAGCGACCAGAGCATCTTTTTCATGCCGCGCACCGAAGTGCTGTGCGCACGCTGCGACGCCCACTTGGGCCATGTCTTTCCGGACGGGCCCCAGCCGACAGGCCAGCGCTACTGCATGAACAGCGCCGCTTTACGCCTGGACGAAGAGAACGCCGAGTCCGACGCCCCGCAGTGATCCGCCTCAACCTGTTCTGCGCCAGCGCCCGAGCATCAGAACAGCGGTCATGCCGAAACCCGTGGTCATGCCGATCCAGAGACCCAGCGGCCCCATGTCGAACTCATGGGCCAGCAGCCAGCCACACGGGATGCCTGCAAGCCAGAACCCGACCGCTGACATGAACATAGGAACAAAGGTGTCCTTGCGCCCCCGAAGCGCGCGGGAGATCACAACCTCGACAGCCTGAACGACGACAAACAGGGCCGCAATCCAGCGAAGCTCACGGGCCAGAACAAAGGTGGTATCGTTCGCAGGGTCGTCAGGATCGAGAAAGATCGAGGTCGTCAGATCGGGTGCCAGCACGATCACTACCGAAATCGGCAGGACCACAGCAACAACGGCAACCTCAGCGAGCCATCCGGCGCGACGCGACGCCGCAACGTGGCCGCCGCCCAGTTCCTGAGCGACCCGAACAGACGCTCCGTGACCGAAGGCAACAGCCAGCGAAACGCTGAACATCATCACACCTACGAGGACATTGTGAGCGGCAAGCGCCGTCGCCCCGAAGTTTCCCATGAGCAGGAAGGTCACCTGGAACATTGACCCTTCCACGACACGCACGGCCGCCACCGGAAGGCCCAGGCGAAGAAGTTGCCGCCACATGGCACCATCGAAACGGAACATCGTGCCGAAGGGCGAAAACTCCGAAAGTTCGGGATGACGCACGATGTAGATGATGAGCGCCAGAAGCTTGAGCCAAGCCACGGCAACCGTCGCAACGCCCGCACCGACGACACCCAGTGCCGGCAGGCCGGCAAACCCGAAGACCAGCATGATGTTGAGGAGAAGGTTGAGCGGAACGGCCACGACCATGATCAGGGTGATGATCAGTGGTTTGGACAGGCCCGTGACCACCTGACGCAGCACCATGAACATGAAGGTTGCAGGAAAGTGCCAGATCATGGCCTGAAGATAGAGTCGACCAACGGCCAGAACCTCGGGATCCTGTCCGGTCAGGGCCATCAGATCGGTCAGAAACCAGCCCAGCGCCATCCAAGGGATACTGATGACGAGCGCGATCCAGAGTCCCATGCGGACGCCCGTGGCCACGTCATCCTTCACACCGGCGCCATAGCCGTGGGCAACCACGACGCCGACAATCATCAGCAGACTGAAGCCGACGTAAGTGAACTCCCAGATCAGACCGCCGGCCAGACCGACGGCGCCGAACGCCAGACTGCCGAGCCGTCCGACGACAAGGATATCGGTGAGGTAGATCCCGAGTTCGACCAGAAATGCGGCCGCCAGTGGCAGCGTGACCCGGAACTGAAGGCGTACCTCGTCACGCCAGGACGAGGCACTTTGTGCCTTGAACACCGGTGCGACGGAGTTCACGAAGACGCCGGGACGACCAGAGCGTCCAGCGCCACAACACCATGTTCGAAAACACGCAGGGGGTTAACGTCGAGCTCGGCCAAGTCGTCGCCCAACTCGTGCGCCAGAAGCGACAGCGACACGACCGCATCAACCAGGGCATCCATGTCGGCAGGTGGCGCGCCGCGCGCGCCAGCCAGCAACTTCCGGGCCTTCAAACCACTCAGAACCTTGCGGACCTCCCAAGGTTCGGCGGGCGCCAGCATCGCGGCCACATCATCCAGAACCTCGACGAGGACACCACCGGCCCCAAGCAGGACCATGGGGCCAAACTGCGGATCATGCACGGCACCGGCGACCATCTCGACACCATCCTGCGCCATGGCAGAGATCAGAACACGGGGGCCCAGACGCGTCGACATGTCTTCCCATGTGACGCGAACCGCCTCAGCATGCGCTAGGCCAAGTACGACACCGCTGATATCCGACTTGTGCGCAATGCCGGTCTCGGCTGTCTTGAGCGCCACGGGAAAGCCAATCTGTTCCGCGGCGGCCACCGCCTCATCTGCGCTGTGGGCGATCCTATGCTCCAGAGCAGGAATGCCGTAGTCAGCCAGCAGAGCGAGGCCGTCGGCTTCATCCCAATCTCTGCCCTCCCGCAGCCGATCGCACCAGCGGCTCTGCCGGGCTTCATCAATGGCGGGAGTGGTCCCGATGCCGTTTGTCTTATAGTCACGATAGGCAAAGGCATGACGCGCCGCTTTCAGGGCCGGCGTGGTTCCATCAAGAACCGGAATGCCGCGACAGTTCGTCAGTTCGTTGGCAAGCTCGCGATGATCGACTCCAGAAAAGTTGGTCGCAATCGCAATCGGTTTGGATGACGTGGCAGCAACAGCAGCACAGGCCTCGGCCAGCGACGTGCTGTAGCTGTCCTTCTGGTTGAGATCGAGGAAGTAGAGGCCCAGGGCCGTGGCGGGATCATCCATGAGTGCCGCGAAGCAATCGTGCGATATCCCGTCGTGGTCATAGCCGGTACCGAAGGCATCAAGCGGATTCTCCGGTTCCAGACCGTAGTCGAGTCGTTCGGACAGACGTTTGACCGTCTGCGGCCCGATTTCAGCAAAAGTAACACCAAGATCATCGGCGATGTCAGCAACCAGTTCGCGCTCACCCCCGGAGTCATGGATGGTCGCCAGCGCGCCCGGCGCGACTTCAGCCGCTCGCTCCATCAGAAGGGCCGTTGCAACGAGCTCATCAAGCGTGTCGACACGCAAGACCCCGTGGCGACGGAACAGAGCATCCATGGCCCGGTCGTCTCCTGCCAGGGCTCCGGAATGACTGACCGCCATGCGCACCGCCATGTCGGATCGCCCTGCCTTCAAGGCGACCACGGGAACTCCCTTCTTCTGCGCTTTCTGCAGCGCAGCCACGAAGGCTTCGGGATCGCGGATCGTTTCAAGAAATAGAGCCAACACGCGGCTTGTGCCGAGTTCGAGGTGATAATCCATGTAGTCGGCAACAGTGGTCGCCATCTCGTTACCGATCGAGCCCGCAAAATTCAAACCCATGCGGCTGCCGATCATGGCACCGAAGACGGAACCTGACTGCGCAAGCACGGTGATCCGTCCCGTACGGCGGGCCTGGAACGGATAGGAGTTGATGTGAACACCGGCTTCGTAGTTGCAGAATCCCATGCAGTTCGCACCGAGCCCCCGGATGCCTGCTTCCCTCGCCATGGCGCGAAGCCGATCCATCAGATCGGGGGTACCGTCATCTGGAACGACACAGCTACCGAAGACGGCCACGGACCGGGCCCCAGCCTCGATCGCTGCCATCATCTGTTCCTCGACACGACCATCACCGACCGCGAGCACCGCAAGATCGGGTGGCTCCGGGAGGTCGGCCACGGCATCGAAACAGACACGCCCGGCAACCTCGTCATACTTGGGATTGACGGGATGGATGGCGCCGTCGAACGCGAGCTCATCGAGCTTGTTGATGACCGACAACGCGGTGCCGTGTGCGCGTGGAGAGGCACCGACCACCGCGATTGAGCGCGGCACGAGCAGAGGAGTGAGAGGATGATCTATTCGGATACGATCAGGGGGCATCGTCTGAGCCTTTCAGCCTTGCGGATCAGATCACGTGCCGGCGATTGTTCAGCCGATCGATGACAAAGGCCTCGACATCCGCGAGATAGTTGGCGCGAAAACAGCCGGTCCACCAATAGAAATGAGGCTCATCTTCACCGGGACACAGGAAGCCATCGCCATCAGCGTCGCGGACGGTTTCCACGACCACCTGGGGATGGCGCGAGAGAAAGGACGCGTCGGATGGCGGCGCCCAGGTGTCGCCTTCATAGAGCAGGACATAGCCGGACATGTCGTCCACCCCGGCCAGTTCCGTCTTCCACTTGCTGTACTCGATATCGAGGAAGTTGCTTCCCTCGCCTTCGGCTTCCAGCCAGGCAAATCCGTAGCCCGGCGCACTGACGATCACGGAGTTGAACTTCTCAGACGCACGTTCCGCCGTCAGCAGTGCAGTGCTCGCACCGCCGGAATGGCCGATGACAAAGATGTTCTGCGCTGGCACACCTGCTGCCAGGAGACGATCGAGAATAGCCTCGTTCTCGATTGAGCGCGCCTTGCCCATCGCGTTGCGGTCTTCCGCCTCCTGTGAGCATAGATAGAAGATGACCACGTTACGACCGTCGATGCCCGCGTATCCCCATGTCTTGATGAACGTCGGCATGGTATCGGGAAGACAATCCTGGAACTTGCCGCCCCAGTCCGTGCCATGGTTGTAGACCATCATGATGGTGTTTTCGGGATCGACCAGCTGGGTCCGCAACTCCGAGGCCAGGCTCACGACCTGTTCCGATGTGGCATTACCATTGAAGTACTTGCCCACGGGTTCGTTGACACTACCCGTGGTCTTGCACGCCGTGAGGGACAACAAAAGAGCCAGAAACATGAACCGCAACACACTCTCCCGCATCTAAGGAACATCGATCGAATAGCAGCTTTCGCGTGCAAGTCCTACTTCCGAGCGGTAGCGGGGCCTTCGCCCAGGCGGCGGCCCCGCTCAAGAAACGCTGCGGCTGAGGCTGCGGCCTCCTCTTCGAAGGAGAACTGATCGCAGAACCGCCGCAACTTCTTGCGCTCGTCTTCACCGAAGAACTGGAACGGAATCGTGTTCCGCGCGGCCGGACAGGTGACGCCCCTGGCCGGCAGCATGTACATGTCCGTCAGAAGTGTCTGTCCGGCGTCGACATCAGCAATATCTTCGAGATTGGCCTCGTGGAATCTTACACCGTGCTGGTCATCGAGGAGCCGGCGGTCGTCGGTGCCTCTGGCCCGCATCTCGAAGATGTACCAGAGCGCCTTGCCGGCGGCACCGTGCTCCAGGAATGGCTCGGAATCGAAAATTACATTGGGATAGGCAGCATCCAGATAGAATGCCCAGGCGAGACCATTTTTCACGAAATCGAAGCGGTTGTAGAAGCTCCAGAGCGTATCGAAGACGTCGCGTTTGAGCACAACAACCTCAATCTGACCGCCTTTGGCGAGCAGCATCTCGATATTCTCCAAGAGGCCCGCTTTGGCCAGCAGGTGCGATGTTTCAGCGTGGATTGTCGTGGGGGTCTGGAGATCGCGATCAAACTTGCCACGCCAGAACTCGTTGACACGCGAGACATTGCCTCGCGAATTGAACAGCGTGAAGTGAGACAGATCCGGCGCGTCGACGCCGAAGGTCGTGAAACCTGTGCGTTCGTGCCAAACCGCAGCGTCAGTCAGGTTCTGCTTGAAGAGTTCTGCCAGGTACGCCGTACCGCTGCGGCCAGTCGTAATGGTAAAGACGAAACGACGGGCCACGAGGTTCAGCGTCCGCCGTTCACGTCGTAACACATGCCGGTGCAGAACGAAGCGTCATCGGATGCCAGGAACACAGCCATCGCCGCCACTTCGTCGGGCTGGCCGATCCTCTGCAAGGGCGAGTTGTTCTTCGAAAGCTCCTTGACCGCTTCCAGGCCAAACTCGTTGCCCGAGAAGATATCGGTCTCGATCACGCCGGGGCGGACACAGGTAACCCGAATGCCCTGGGGGCCGACCTCCTTGGCCAGACCGAGCGTGAAGGAATCCACGGCGCCCTTGGTCGCGGTGTAGATCACATCGCCAGGCAGGCCACCGGTGCGTGCGGAAATCGAGCCGATATTCACGATCGCACCGCCCCTGCCACCCCGCGTGGTCGACATGCGCCTGACCGCTTCACGGCAACTGGCCATCAGGCCCAGAATGTTGACGTTGAAGACCTTGAGGTAGTCGTCCCAACTGGTGTCCGCATAGTCGGCCTCGTGATCAATGCCAGCGTTGTTGATCACGGCGTCGGGGGCGCCCCATTTCTCATCGACCGCGTCGTAAAGTGCGAGCAGGTCGCTCTCGACACCTTGGCTGGCCTTGAAGGTGAAGGCCTCCCCGCCTGCCTGCTCAACATCCGAAGCAACCTCGGTGGCCTTATCGGGGGACCCGTTGTAGTTCACACACACGCGCCAACCCTGATGGCCTGCACGACGCGCGATCGCCGCTCCAATACCGCGGCTCGCTCCGGTGACAATAACGGTTTTGCTCATGACTTGGCCTCCCTAACCACGACGGTGCTCCAGTCCCATCGGTTCCAGCCTGACACCTTCACGCAGATGACGATAGTCGAGTCCGACGAGGCGGCAGGGGTGTTCTCCGGGTGACTCGACCACCAGGGTCTTCCTTGCGATGGGGTCATAGTCGGCGCGGTAATGGACCGTGCTCTTGACCACCAGAATCTGCTGTTCGGTCGGCTCGACACCGATGTGCCGGAAACAAGCCTGATCGAGGTTCTGGAAGCGGTGGCTGGACACCACGACCTTGACATCGCAATCGGCATCCACGACCGAGAGCAGTGCCATGGGGCCAAGGTTGGTCCGCGTGCCGCGATACATTTCACCGGTACAGTCAAACACGCCGTCACCGAGCCGCTCGACCTTGAACCGGCCGCGGAACGGCGTCTGCCCTGGGCGTCCGGACTTACCGCCCAAGGGGGCATCGAACTCCGCGCCCTCACCCTGTGCATGGGCCTCACGCGTGACCTCGGCATCCCAGAGAAGCCCCAGAGCCGCACGCTGAGCGTGGTTGCGGACAAGCGCTTCGAGAACACCCACCGTGTCGGACGTACCGCCCGCTCCGGGGTTGTCCTGTGCATCGGCCAGAACGATCGGACCGGCTGGTGCCGACATCGCCTGCCTGACCGCCTCGTCTTCTGTCAGCATCGTGTTGTCGAAGCGGTCTTCAGCCGCGATGAAGGCATCCATGATGCGTTGCGCCGCAGCCTGAGCCCGTTCGGGATCGGGATCATAGGCCACCGAAGTCGGACCGCACTCGTGAATGTCGGCCGGAGGAAAGGCAAGAGCCAGGTCGGAACTCGCAAGACCGTCGAGCTGCTGGTTCAGAACCAGATCGTAGAAACCGCGGCAGGGTTCCGCATCGGTCCATTGCGCAGGCAATGGAACCAGAAAGGGCGAGCGGGCGAACCCCTTGTGCAGCGTTTCGCCACCGAGGAGGCGTATCAGCAGGCGGTAACAGCGTTCGCCCGTGATCTCCATGTCGACATGGGGGTAGGTCCGGTAGATCGTCATGGCCGATGACATCTGCACCATGCGTTCGGTGACGTTGGCGTGGAGATCAAGCGTGTTGACCACGGGAATATCATGACCGACGACACTGCGGACCCGTGCCAGGGTCTCGCCTTCCCCGTCCTGATGGTGTTCGACAGCCATCGCGCCGTGCAGATCGAGAAACACTGCATCGAACGGGCCCTTAGAACGCAGATCCTCGACCATCATGCCGGTGATGCGTTCGAAGGCGTCTTCCGTGACATAGGATGACGGTTCTGCGGAACACCAGAGCAGCGGGACAAGCTCGTGGCCGTCGGCCAACGCGGACTGGATGAACCCCTCCAGACCCAGATTGAGCCCTGCGACCGCGGCGATCATATCGGGCCCACGGGTCAACCCGGGCCAGGCGTCGTGCATCTCAAAGTCGGCAAACGCCGCGTTGGTTGAAGCGAAGGTGTTGGTTTCATGCTGAAAGCCGCCAACAGCGATGCGGGCCATGGTTGTCTCCCTGTTTGCGGCTGATGGTGTCACCCGGAAGGGCGGACGTCCATCATGTCAGCGGTTCACGATGGGCGCCTTCGCGCAGGCGCCGGACGGTTCCCTGCTCGGCGTCACGATCCTGCTGTTGGCCTGCTATTTCGACCATTTTTGTGTCTCGGAAACCCTGAAACACGGGGGCGGGCTGACCTTCGGCGCGCAGGGCGCGGACACGGGCGGGGTTCTCGACCTTGCGTGTGATGTGATCGGCGTGCTGCAGATCGAGTTCCCGGATCGTGAACGGCTCCAGCGCAATCGCACCAGCGGCACGGGCCTCGGCGATCAGCTCTTCACCGGCCGGCGTACGGGCGATGAAGAGGTTGGCACCGTCGCTTTCGGCATGGCTCGGCTTGCCGTCGATCATGACCCAGGCATCCGGGCAAGAAACATCGGACAACTCACCAATCGCATCGGGACAGATCTTGCACCGGAACTGTATGTCGTACTCCCATGGCACATCATCGCTGTACCAGACCTTGTCATAGGTCAGGTCATGGGTACTGCCGTCATGGGTTTCGATGTGAGTCGGGCCGGGCCAGCCGTTGCCGCGCCAGCGGAAGAGCGTGACATCATCGGGCTCCAGACCATGATAGCGGGTGATCTTGTCAGCTGTGTGGGTTGTCGGTAGACCGCCACAGAAGATCGTGATGAGGTACGGAATCTGTTCTTCAACACGCGGATCAATCCGACCGAGATTCCGGATCGCAGCCACGTCGCAGGGTTTGGCGAGAACCGCCAGGCGCTCACCCTGATCAAGCAAGCGGCAGATGTGGCGCAGCGGTGCAGCGGGTCCATAGCGGGACTGCGCACCGGAACGAACCTCCTCAACCGTGCGGCTGACCAGCGCATCGGTTTCAGTCGGTGACGTAGCGGACGCGCGGACGTGAACGACCGCATCGACCTTGCCGGTCTCCAGTAGAAAGCAACCCAACGCCGTCATCGCGCCGCCTGCTGCCGAGCTGAAGCGCAGGTCTTCATTCGTCGACCAACCTCGCGCCATGGTGCGGATTGGGCCCCAGATGTCGTGAAAGGTGCCTTTGTCGTCTGTCTGTGCCGGATCCGGCCCCACCAGCGTGACGCCGGGACACACATCACGGATGCGGGCCATCAGATCATCGTCGAGCGCAGACTTGGTGACCGGCCGCATTCGGCCTGCCGACGTGAGGGCCATTTCGACACGATCAAGACCGGCGAGGCTTTCGCACAGACCGCAAGCCGCACAGAGGCCGTAGGAGACGATCGTGTCGAGATCTGCGACCTGACCGAACTCGTCCTCAGCCATCGCCGATCACCCGTTCGTACATGTAGACAGTCCCGACGATTTCCATGCCGACCCGCTTCTCCATCCTTATGGACGCCGCGTTTTCTTCCGGACGTAGGATTTGACCAGCGGATCATCCGCTTCGGCCTCCACGTTCTACGAACCCCTGGGCACCCCACGCCCTGTGCTCAAGCTAACTTGCCTTGAGCGTGAGCGCCATGGTTCACCGGGATCAGGCGACCGGTTTTGAAGCCGGTCGCAAAGCGTCGAAACCTTCAAAATCCGCAGGATCGAGAAAGCGTGTTACGACATTGTGCATCATACGGGCCACGGGATTGTCATAACCGTTGACGGGCAAGGCTCCTGCAAAGGCGATCGAACCAGTCGAAAAGACTGCACCGCCGCCGTCACACTCGAAAAACGTGATGTCGGCATGCACCTTGGGGTGCTGATCGTTCATGACAGGCTGGTTCGAAGTCAGCTCCTCAAGCACCACAAGCATTCCGTCGCTGTGGTTTTCGGAGCGCGCCAGAATCAGGGTGTGTAGCGGTGTGCCGAGGGCAAAATCTGCCCGGTCGAGTTCAAGACCCGCCGCGCCGCCACCAACCAGCCCCTGATCGCCGATGATCTCGTCGTCGATACCCTCGAAGATGAAGGCCGCCCGGGGATCGTGGCTGTCGGACAGGCGCCGATAATAAGAAGAACGGTCGAAACCCTGAGCGGTGAACCCGATACCGGTGAGCTCCTGTGGGGTCCGCCCGCTGCGCCGCCACAGTCCGCCGTACTCGCCGGTGAAACTCATAAAGGATTCACCGACCTCCGAGACCCAGGAGCGTGTACCCCCTTCGGTCTTTCGGCATTCAATCACGCCCGGCAGTTCGGGATGATAGGCAATCCGCCAGTAGAAGCCATTGGCGCCGGTGTAGATCAGGCGGCCACCCCGATCGATCCAACCCTCAAGAGCATCCAGCATCTCGACCGTGTGATACTCGGGATGGGTTCCGGTGATGATGGTGCGATAGCCCTCCAGCACGCGGAGCCCCTCGTTGTGGAGCTCCTCATCGGTGATCACATCAAAACCGAACCCGGTCTTCTCGAGCCATGACGTGATGTGGGTGTCGGCCGCAAGTCCCCAGACCCTGACCTTGGGTCGCATGTTGAGTGCCGGACGCAGCCGCGAAGAGATGCTGACACCGCTGCCGTCGCTGTGGGTGTCGTAGGTCGAGAGGCCGTACTCGGAATGGGCCTGCAGGAAGCAGTCCGACCGGGTCATCGTAGTGGCCCGGAACTGCTTCATCTCAACCGCGTCGTTGCGAAAATGCCGACCCGAGTTGGCATAGGCCATGTAGGTCGCCGTCGGCAACAGGAAGCAAAGATCTGACTGCCGCGTGCCACGCGGCGGCACCACGGCAAACGGGATGATGTCTTCGGCCTCACCTGCCGAAACCTGCAAGGCGTAAAGAGCACTCGGCGTATCATCGGGCACGGTCCAGGCATGACACTCCGGCCATGCCGCGTCATAGACGTCATCATCGTGGAAGTGGACCGCACCGTACTCGTGCGGTGCGTGGCGCCAGCACATCTCGCGGCCCGACCACGCATGCCCCCGAACGCCGCGCTGCGGTAAATGCAACGTCTCACCATGATGACCGTTGCCGGTGATGTCGATGACCTGTTCACCGTCAATGCCACGGGAAAAGTCCCAGGCTGCGGCAACATCATCTCTCACGGATCCGGCCAATGGATCGCTCTGGACACGAGAGACGTCAGCCGCATCAAGACAGCGGGTAACGATGCGGGGAGCCTCAAGACGCCCGTTGAAGCAGCCGGCGTGGACACCGCGTCCATCCGGATGCGCCCTGTGCCAGGCCGCCATGATCAGCGGACCGGTTCGGCCTGCGGGATCGAGCAGAAGTGTCTTCGTGATTTCGACGCTGCGACCGCCATCAAGCGGGGTCTGACGGATTGTGACCGTGTTTCCGGCCGGATCATAAGACACGGCCAGGCTGTACCAGGCGCGGGGCACCATCGACGCCCCGGTCGAGACAAGCGTGCTGGCCTTACCATCGCCGACAATCAGGCCCGCCGAGCCATCATCGGCAACAATCAGGCTGGCGCCGCAATGTTCCGTCTCCGACCAGGTTCCGAGGAGACCCTGCCGGCCCTTGCTCGGTGTGGTCGGCATCACCAGGGCCTGCAAGGTAAAGCCGCCAGCGGCGTCAAACAGGTCCGATGACGGCACCATGACGTGAGACCCGGCATGGATCATCTGCGGTTTGCCGGCAAACGTACCGTTGATCGCAGCGTCTACAGGCTCCGCCTCGAAAGGCGCCCCAGCAGGATTGTCGTCCGCACAGATCAACCTGACGACCTGTGCGTCATACGCCTGTGGCCCATCGCAACTCACGTGGAACCGAATGGTCTCGCCGGGCCTGACGGAGATCTTGTCCGAATAGCCGTTGAGCGGGCGTTCTCCTATTTCCACACAGCCTCCGCCACACGCATGAAGTTGCCACCCAGTATGCCTGCTACATCCCTTTCGCTGTACTGGCGGCGCAGAAGTTCCTCGGCCAGCTCTATGATCTGCGAGGGATGGGCGCAGGCCATATCAGGCTCGTTGTACTGATACTCGGGCCAGTAATCACGCGCCGTCGCCACAAAATCACCCAGGTTCTCGCCGTCCTCCTCCTCGAAAGCGTAATCGAGGCCGATGCCGACATGTTCGGCGCCGATCAGGTTGGCATAGTGATCCACGTGGTCAGCCAGCGTCGTGGTGCGGATGTCGTTGTCACCCAGGAAGATCCCGATCCCGACGATACCGACAACCCCGCCAGTGGCCGCACAGACCCTGGCCTGATCATCCCAGATGTTGCGCTCGTGATCGTGCAGCTCCCGTGCATTGGAATGCGAAAAGATGCACGGCGCGTTCGACGTCTCCATGGCTTCCATGGTGGTGGTGTACGCGGTGTGCGAACAATCGACCAGGATGCCCAGACGGTTCATCTCGCCGATCACGTCCCGTCCAAACGCCGTCAGACCGGTATCGCGGTCGTGGCATCCCCCGCCCGCAAGGTTGTTCTTGTTGTAGGCAAAGAGCATCTGCCGCACTCCAAGCGCGTGGTAGGTCTCCACCATGTCGAGGGATCCGTCGAGCATGTCCATACCCTCGAGATCGAAGGTCACCGCGAGGTCTCCTGTTCTCTTCGCCGCTCTCACCTCTTCGACGCTGGTCACCAGACGGTAGCCGTCCGCGGCGAGGATCCAGCGACGAAAGGCGCCCAGGGACTTGACCGCATCGCGCCAGTCCATGACGTCGTAGCCGACGTTGATGCTGAGATAGTCGACACCGGCGTCCTTCCAGATCGAGAGCTTGCTGAGATCGACACCGGGGTCGGGTCCGAAGCCGGCGTGGTCATCCCAGATGACATGGTCGCGAAACAGCTTCTCGGCGATGGCGCGCGGACTGTCCGGCATGGGGAAACTCCTGGCTGCGTTGAGATCAATGTTAGTGCGGATTGGGGGCCGTTTCGACCGGCCCGCGCTTGTGATGGTGCGCCGCCACTGGCATCGTTGGGCAAGGGGCACACAAGGGGTCGATAGAACGCCCATGGCGATCAACAAGCCAGGCTTGAGCGCGATCATGCTGGCGGTAATGCTGATTGCCGCACCCGGCAGGGATGCCGCTGCCCAGACCCTGAGTGAGACCGTGGCGACGACCTACCAATCTCACCCCACAATCGCTGCTGCTCTGGACGAACTCCGCGCCGACGACGAAAAACTGGCCCAGGCCTATCAGTACTGGTGGCGTCCGGAGGTCAGCGGCACGCTTGAGTACGGCCAGGAGCACATTGATTCTGATACCGACGAGCAGCTGGCGTCGGGCGGCGTGGCGATATCCGACTACACCGAAGAAGATATAGTTCAGCAAGCAGAGGTGACCGCGACGCTCTATCTGTGGCGCGGTGGCCAGACATCGGCGGCGATCGACAATGCCCGGGCTACCGTCGAGGCGCAGGAAGCCACCTTTGAATCGACCGTCCAGTCCACGCTGTCCAAGGCGGCTCAGGCAAATGCCAACGTTGTGTTGCAGGCGGCCACGCTGAACCTGGCGTATGAGCACGAGACGGACCTTCGAGCGATCAAGGACACTGTCGGCGACCTTCTGCATGCGCGGCAGGCGACCACCGTGGATGTGGCTCAGGTCGAACTCGCGGTGATCGAGGCTCAGAGCACGCGGGCTGACGCCTTGGGGGAACTTGAGGCAGCGCGCAGCTCCTTCAACGCGTCGACGAGAAGTTATCCCACGGAACTTCAGCACTGGCCGCCCTTGCCCGCTCTACCCGACACGCTGGATCAGGCGCTTGAGATCGCCCGGGTCGAAAGCCCGAACATCAGGGTGGCCCAGGCCGAAGTGCTGGCTAACGAAGCCGCCGTGCGGGAGGACGAGGGCGCACTTCTGCCGACCTTGAGTGTGGTGGGCGACTACACGCTGGAGATCGACCATGCCCGGTTTCAGCACAGCACCGACCGCGCGGAGTATTCGCGCACCGGAACCGCGAGCCTGATGCTCGAACTGTCGATCCAGCTCTATACGGGCGGCTCCGGCTATTCTGCTGTGCGTGAATCAAAACGGCTGGTCAGCCAGTCACGCAACAAGCTGGTCGCGGCAGAACGAACGGTGACAGACAACGTCACCGCAGTCTGGCAACGCCTGGAAGCGGCGGAGCGGCAGATCGAGATCGGTCATGCTCAATGGTCCGCTGCCGCCGATGCTCTCTCGGGGCAGGAGAAACAATTCGAACAAGGCCTGCCAACTGCGGCATCACACTCGCATCCAAGGGAACCGTCATGACCATGCTTGAGACATTCAGGGACATATCAGGTCACATCTACATTGATGGTGCCCTGCGCAAGGGCACCGGCACCGACGGCTGTGATGCGATCGATCCGGCGACAGAAGCCGTGAACGGCCGGATTACCTTCACGAGCCCCGTCGAGGTCGATGAAGCCGTGGCCGTGGCCCGGCGTGCGCAGAAGATCTGGAACCGCATGAACGGACTGGCACGGTCCGAAGAACTGCACGAGGTGGCGCGGCGCCTGCGCGAAGCCATGCCGAAACTGGCCGAGGCCGCGACCCGCGAGATGGGCAAACCCAACAAGGAATCAGCCAACGAGGTCTGGTGGGCGGCTTCGACCTTCGACTACTACGCCGAGATCGCACGCCACGAGGCAGGCCGGGTTGCGGGACCCATTGTCGATGGCGACTTTCATGTTGCGACCAAACATCCACTTGGTGTGGTCGGCATTATACTGCCCTTCAACTTCCCGTTTGTGCTGTTCGGCTGGGAGGCGAGTGCTGCCCTGGGCGCGGGCAATGCCGTCATCATGAAGCCCTCGGAGCTCTGCAGCTTTTCATCCCTGCTGCTGATGGAGTGCTTCGATCACCTGCCCACGGGTCTGGTGCAATGCATCCCCGGCGCCCTTGAAACCGGTAAGGCGCTGGTCGGCCACGACGGGGTCGACGGCATTGCGTTCACCGGCTCTGTCGAAGGTGGCCGCGCTGTGGCACGGACCTGTGCCGACAGCTTCAAGCGTGTCCTGATCGAAGCCAGCGGCAACGACCCCTTCCTTGTGATGCCCTCCGCCGAATTAGAGATCGCCACACAGGCCGCCGTCTTCGCGTCCTTCGCCAACTGCGGTCAGGTCTGCACGTCAGCCGAACGGCTCTATATTCACGACGCCATTCACGACCGGTTCGTCGATGAGGTCACGCAGCTGGCCTCAAGGCTGCGCATCGGCAACGGACTCGACAAGGTCGACATCGGTCCCATGGCCGCGCAACGGGAACGTGACCGCTTCGAAGAGATCCTGGCGCGTGCGACAGCCGAAGGGGCCAAGGTCGCGCTCGGCGGCAGCCGGCCCGCCGGCTTCAACCAGGGTTTCTTTCACAGCCCCACGATCCTCACCGACTGCACCCCGGACATGGAAATTCTGAACAACGAGAGTTTCGGTCCCGTGATGCCGATCTGCAGGGTTTCGAGCTTCGATGAAGCACTGGACCTGGCCAACAGGTCACGCTTCGGTCTGGGTTCCTGCATCTTTACCAACGACCTGGGTGAAAGCATGCGAGCGATCAACGAGCTGGAGGCGGGCATGACATGGGTGAACGCCACGGCCCTGCAGGACAGTGATGCCGGGCCGTTCAGCGGATGGAAACTCTCAGGGACGGGCAGCCAACTTGGGTCCGAGGGGCTGGATCAGTTCCGCCGGACCAAGTTCAATATGGTCGACCATGAGAACAAACCCGCTGACTTCTGGTGGTTCCCCTACCAGGACGAAGAAGCCTACACAGGCTGAGCTGTTCAGCCACCGAAGACAGCCTTCACGGAGTCTTCGGCGTCGACATCAACCAGATCAAAGTGGAACGCGGTGCCGCCACCGCCATCGGCCACAATGTCGGTGCCGTTCAGCCAGCCCGCATCTTCACTCAGCGCAAACACAATAACCTTGGCGAGCTCTTCCGGCTGGGCGTTGCGTCCGCCCGACTGTTCCATCTGGCGGTCGAGGATCTTGGTGCTCATGGACGCATAGAAATCCTTGAGGATCGGCGTTTCCACCGCCCCTGGGCTGACCGAAAGTGACCGTACGCCATAGGGCCGCGCCAGCATGGAACAGGCGATGGCATAGGTCACGACGACTTCCTTGGAGAAGTAGTAGGCCTCCGGCCCCTCGAGCGGGTGTTTGCGCACCCAGGCAAGGCCATCCTCGTAGGACCTCTCGCGGATCAGTTCACGGATCAGATCGAGGTTCTCTCTCCAACCCGAACCGGCGTCGGACGCCACCTGGACAATGGCGCTGCCGGGCTGCAGCCGGGGCATCAGAGTCTCGGTGACCTGACGCAGGCCCAGCACGTTGACCCGCATGACCATCTCGCCGTCCAGGCTGCCGGGCACACCGGCAACATTGGCAAGGCCGTGCAGCGGTTCGTCGAGGTCGGCAAGCGCGGCATCGATCGAGGCAGGGTCGGTCAGATCGAGCCTGCTAAACCCGTGGAGACCGGCCCCGTCGCCGTTGCGGTCAAGGCCGATGACCTTCGCGCCCCGCTCGGTCAAAAGGCGGGCCGTCGCCGCGCCAATGCCGGAGTTGGCACCGCTGACGACAATCGTCTTTCCTTCGAATCTCATGAGTCCATCCTGACAGGGGTGTAACGGCAGGGCAGATGACGCATGCCGTTGATGAAAAGAGCATTGATCTCCTGCATGCCGTCGAGATCGACTTCGAGATCAGGCAGGGCTTCGAACAGTGTCTTGAAGAAGTGATACATTTCGCGCCGTGCCAAATGCATGCCGATGCAGTGATGCACACCACCGCCGCCGTAGCCGACGTGGTCATTCGGCGTGCGCCGGATATCGAAGCGCTGGGGGTCTTCGAAGACCGTCTCGTCACGGTTGGCCGAGGTGTACCAGAAGACGACCTGTTCGCCGGCCGCAATCGGCTGGCCCAGAATCTCCGTATCCTCTGCCACCGTGCGCCCGAAATGCACCACCGGGGTGCCGTAGCGGACAATCTCCTCGAGCGCCGTTCCCGCCAGCCCGTCGTAGTCCTCGCGCCAGTCGCGCCATTGATCCGGATGTTCGGCAAGAAAGCGCATGCCCTGCGCGATCGAACTGCCTGTGGTTTCGATGCCCGCGGTGATCAGCAACTGAAAGTAGATGCCTACATCCCGGTCAGTGAGCTTCTCACCATCGGCATCGGCCGCAATCATCATCGAGACGAGATCGTCTCCCGGCGCCTTGCGTTTCTCGCGGCACAGTGCTTCGCCGTAGTCGTTGAGATCAAAGAAGGCCTTGAGCGCCTCCTTCTCGTCACCGACCTCCTCGTCACCATAACCCTGCGCCTCAATGCTCATCCGGGCGAGCCAGTCGCGGATCTCACCCTGCGGCACACCCAACATGTCGCAGATGACCTTGGTCGGCAGTTTGCCTGCGACATCGGCGGCAAAGTCGCATTCACCCCGTTCGCTGATGACCCCGATCACGGTCCGGGACGATGCCTCGATCTGGCCTTCTATGTCGTTGAGCAGCCGTGGTGTGAAGACCCGGGCGATGATCTTGCGCAGACGCGGATGAACCGGAGCGTCCTTGTTGACCATCCCGGCGACTTCATAAGCCAGTTCCGGCGATTCCATGGACGTCGCCATGCCCGTACCGAAGCCTGAGACAAACAGCTTGTGGTTCTTGGTGATCTCACGCGTTTCCTTGTGGCGTGTGAGTGACCAGAAATGGCCGTCCTCACCGTGCATCTTTTGCCGCGCCACCGGGCGCTCTTTTCGAAAGCGCGCCAGAAGGTCGTGCTTGTCGGGCCGCCGCCAGAATTCGGGGTCGGAGAGTTGGATATCGTCAAGGCTCTCTGTCATGGCAGTATCCGCTCGGCTGTCCGGCTAAGGGGTCGACAAGGGCTTGAGATTAACATGGCTCGGAACAACGGGGTCTATGTCTCCTTCGGGACATCTGAGTTCAGCCGATGACGTCGAGGAAGCGCGCAAACAGCTCCGACTGCGAGTGAACACCAAGCTTGCGATAGATATTCTTGCGGTGGTTCTTGACCGTGCCCACGGAGATCGCGACGGCCGCTGCCATCGACTTCGACGAGTGTCCGCGCAGCAACAGCGCCACGATGTCGCGCTCTCTCGCCGTGAGCGCGGCAAAGGGAGGCTGCGCCAGTACCTGGGACAAAGCCCGCGCATCACCAACGACGGTGCCACCCTCCCCCTCAGGCTCGCTGACAACCTCGCCGAGCCACTGGCACCGGACGAGCGCCGCAATCACGGGCAGCAAGAAACACGCACGCTTGTGATCCCGTAGTGAGAACATTGGCGATCCGCCATAGCGGCCCACCGACACGGCGAGGAAGGAACGATTCTCCGTTGTGGCATAGAAGGACAGCTCGTCGATCAATCCGGTTCCGACATAGTAGGACCGGAAGTATTCGGACTGTCGGAAGTTGTCGGTCTGGACATCCTGCAGCCGGAGAACACAGTCGGAAACAATGTCCTGGCTCGCGACATAGAAGGGATCGAGCAGATAGGCTCCCCTCATGTAGACCTCTGTCGCCACCTTCCTGCGTTGCGCGTCATAGTTCTCAAAGACGTGCCTCGGACGACTCCCCGCCTGCCAGGCGAAGACGGCGGTGACGTCGTTGGGAACAACCTCGGCCACAAACGCAGCGATAGCCTGGGGACCCTCGCAGGTTCCGGCAAGGGCGACGGCTTCGCCAAGGGTTCGTGCCCCACCAGGACTGAGCTGGCCTGTTGTGTGAGACGAGACGGTCAACCCTGCCTCAAGTCACCAATGGCCTCTTGGATGGGTGTCCGTCCGTCGGTCAATTCGAGGATTTCGCGGCGCACCGATGGTTGTTCGATCAGCGCAAGCAGGACCCGCGCCACAGTTTCGCGGTCGACGTCGCCATAGGTGATAGCCCGCCCCAGTGAGACCGTGTCTCCGCCCGGCCCATCCAGGAGCTTGCCCGGCCGCAGGATCACCCAGTCGAGGTCAGACGCGGCGACATCCGCATCGGCCCGCTTCTTCTGCGCCATGTAGTGCTCGAAGGCATCGACGCGCTCCCTCAGTCGGCCGGCTTCGGGAAACGCGGAGACCAGATAGAAGCGGGTGATTCCAAGAATCCTTGCCGCCTCAATCGCCCTGCCCGGGCCGTCACCGTCAATGGCCGTGGTCCTGTCGAGACCGCTGCCGGCCGCACCGGCCGTGAAGACAATCACATCAGCGCCCTGTGCCGCATCGGCCAGTTCCGAGGGTGTCATCTCGATGATGTCGCCCAGAACCGGAGAAACACCGTTGCCGCTCATGTCCGTGGCCTGTTCCGGCTTTCGATGAAGCCCGATGACCGTGTGCCCGGAGCCGACCAGAAGCCGAGCCAGCCTTCGGCCGACCCCACCAGTCGCTCCAATGATAATGACGTTCGCCATCGCGGTGTTTCACTCCTCCCGTCGGAGTCGGGCACGGTCCACAACTTCAGGACAGTGGCTGTGCCAGCTTTGCGGCACGGCACCCGTCCGGCCCTGCCCCACCTCTTGTAAGAAATCCAAACTACATTAAGAATCACGCCCAATCACACCACACGAACGTCTTGGGAGGGACAACCATGGCCATGCTCGACACCTTCAAGGATCTTTCCGGTCACATCCATATCGACGGCGCGCTGCGCAAGGGCAGCGGTTCGGACGGCTGCGACGCGATCGATCCGGCCACCGAAGAGGTCAATGGTCAGCTTGCCTTTACCAGCGTCAGCGAGGTCGATGAGGCGGTGGCGATCGCCAAGGCCGCCCAGCCGGCATGGGCGCGGATGAACGGCCTGGCAAAGTCTGAAGAGCTGCACGAAGTCGCCCGCCGCTTCCGCGAGTTGTCGCCCAAGCTGGCCGAAGCGCTGACTCGCGAGATGGGCAAGCCCTACAAGGAATCGGCGGATGAGGTCGAGTGGACCGCCACGGCGTTCGACTACTACGCCGAAGCATCACGCCATGAGGCCGGCAAGGTGGTCGGTCCTGTGACCGATGGCGACATGCATATTGTCACCAAGCACCCGCTGGGCGTGGTCGGCATCATCCTGCCGTTCAACTTCCCTTATGTTCTGTTCGGCTGGGAAGCCGGTGCGGCGCTGGGAACGGGTAACACCGTGATCCTGAAGCCCTCGGAGAACACCACCTTCTCGTCCCTGCTGATGATGGAATGCTTCAGCCACCTGCCCAAGGGCGTGGTGCAGTGCATCCCCGGCGCGATCGAGACAGGCAAAGCCCTGGTTGGTCATGATGATGTCGACGGCATCGCGTTTACCGGCTCCATCGGCGGTGGCCAGGCCGTGGCCCAGACCTGCGCCAAGACCTTCAAGCGCGCGTTGATTGAAGCCAGCGGCAACGACCCGTTCCTGGTGATGCCCTCGTCCGACATGTCGATGGCGACCCAGGGTGCTGTGTTCGGCGCCTACCTCAACTGCGGCCAGGTGTGCGCGGCGGCCGAACGGTTCTACGTGCACAACGATGTCCATGACGAGTTTGTCGAAGGTGTCGTGAACCTGACCAAGAGCCTGCGCATCGGCAACGGCTTGGAAAAGGTCGATATGGGCCCCCTGGCCTCCCAGCGCGAGCGGGACCGTTACGAAGGCATGCTGGCCCGCGCCATCGACGAAGGCGCAAAGGTGGTCCACGGCGGGGGCCGCCCCGAGGGCTTCAACCGCGGCCATTTCTGCGATGCAACGATCCTGACGGACTGCACACCGGACATGGAGGTCATGAACAACGAGACCTTCGGGCCGATGATGCCGATCTGCCGGGTCGGCAGCTTCGACGAAGCGATGGAACACGCCAACAACTCCAAGTACGGCCTTGGTTCGTTTGTCTTCACCAACGACCTCGCCGAAACCATGCGTGCGATCAACGAACTCGAGGCGGGCATGACCTGGATCAACGCCACCGCCCTACTCGATAACGACGCCGGCCCGTTCGGCGGGCGCAAGATGTCAGGCACCGGCCGCCAGCTCGGTTCGGAGGGCCTGGAGCAGTTCCGTCACTCCAAGCTCACCATGATCGACCACGAGAACAAGGCAGCGGACTTCTGGTGGTTCCCCTACAAGGACTCCGAAGCCTACCCGGGTTGATGCTTGACGGATATCATCGTAGACGAAGGGGGTGCGCCTGATCCCGCATCACCTGCGGCGATCAACCGTTTCTTTAGAGCCGCGCAGCTTCACATTCGCAATGAACGGGGCAGCACAGCGCAGAAACTGTGCCGTGACATCGTCGCTCATGCGCCGAGACACGTCGGCGCTCATGCCATGCTGGGCATGATTGAACTTGCGGTACACAACAACGCCCAAGCAGCCGACCACTTTCGAACAGCGCGCCGGTTGCAAGCCGACCACGCCTTTCATCTGGGATTGGCCCTGATCGCCCTCGATCACGACGGCGAAGCTCTTGCCGTGCTTCTGAAAACCGTTCGAGACCATCCAGAACGCGCTGAATCTCGGGCTCTTCTGGGACTGGCATACGCGCGGCTCGGCGCCCTGTACAACCGATGTCCTCACCGGTGGCGTGCCCACCCCCAGTTTCGACAGCTCCGCCGACAGTCTGACCGGGCAGAGCGGCTCGACCGACAACTTCGACAGCTTGGGCACGGGAAGCACGACGATCTCGTCCGCGGGTGGAACATCAATTGCGCCGGAAGACAGCATAGAAATCCTGGAGGTTGGCGGCGCCGAGCGGACCAACAGTGGCACGACGCAGGATGACCCCTACAATGTCCACGTATCGGTTTCGGATGATCCGAACACCACTTGGGTTGCGATTATCGACGGGTCTTCAGGCCCGATAGTTAACGAGGTTGTTCCAGCACTTCCGGAGTGAACCGCGCGACTCAACTGGTGACGTCACGAGAAAATCGGGCGAGTATCGCATCGAATCTTTAGGAACCATGGTATGTCACGTGCGCAGATGGCCGGAGACGGTAAGGGTGGACTGACCCGTCATGTGCCGATCCATACGGCACACCACACAGCCTTGCTGGTGGTGGACGTTCAGAACTACACCTGCATTCCCGGCGACGGCGAATACAGCCATGTCGATACCGAAGATATCCCCGCAGACTTAGCCTATCACTTCGATCGCCTGCAAAACACCACCCTGCCCGCGATCAAGAGGCTGCAGGAAGCCTGTCGTGGGTCCAGTATCGAGATTCTCTATACGGTCGTTGAGGCGCTCACCCGGGACATGCGTGACTTGGGCCTGGACTACAAGATCTCAGGCATTGGCGTGCCGAAGGGATCGCCCTGGGCCGGGGTCCCCGATTCCGTCGCCCGGCTGGACGACGAGATCGTCATACCGAAGACGTCATCCAACGTCTTCATGTCGACCAACATCGACTATGTTCTGCGTGCTCTTGAGATCGAGCAGCTGATCATCTGCGGCCTGCTGACCGATCAATGTGTGGAATCGGCGGTGCGTGACGCCTGCGATCTGGGATATCTCGTCACCGTGCCTCAGGACGCCTGCGCGACCATGACGCAGGAACGGCACGATCAGTCGCTTTCGATGTACAGCGGCTACTGCCGTATTGTGGAGACCGACCAGGTCGTAGACGAAATCGCCGCGTTGTCGCGCCAGGCTGCGGACTAGTGCGCATGGATATCGGTAAGGTCCCGGCGGGGCGAAATCCTCCCGACCAAATCAACGTGGTGATTGAGGTTCCGCTTGGCGGCGATCCCGTGAAGTACGAGTTCGACAAGAAGTCCAGTGTGATCTTTGTCGACCGCTTCCTGCATACGTCGATGCGCTATCCCTGCAACTATGGCCTCGTCCCCCACACGCTGGCGGACGACGGCGACCCCGTGGATGTTCTGATTGCCGCGCGCGCACCAGTGATCCCCGGAGTCATCGTGCGGGCACGCCCTGTTGGTGTGCTCTTGATGGAAGATGAGGCCGGGCTCGACGAAAAGCTGCTGGCCGTGCCCGTGGATGCGTTTGTTCCCGTACTATTCCAATGTCTCCGAATACACGGACCTGCCCCATATCCCGCTCGACCAGATCGCGCACTTCTTCCAGCACTACAAGGATCTCGAACCGGACAAATGGGTCAAGATCCAGCGCTGGGGCGGGGCCGACGAAGCCCGTACCATGATC
>CEUN01157378.1_pt1 | contig 32879 bp, 33 predicted proteins | sample 361501 | NCBI WGS metagenome assembly CEUN01 (sample SAMEA2622801, study PRJEB7988) | marine metagenome | biome: marine biome (ENVO:00000447); feature: marine epipelagic mixed layer (ENVO:xxxxxxxxx); material: "saline water (ENVO:00002010), including plankton (ENVO:xxxxxxxx)" | depth 120 m | reverse complement strand
TTGCGAGCAGCTACTAACGCCAGCTTCTCAGTGTCACTGAGGCTTTTGTCGTCTTCAACGGATTTCTGAACAGCATCTTCAATCTGTTCGATCGGCGCCTCATCCTTGACAGAAAACGACCCAGCGCCAGGGATAATTGGTTCTTTCATCAATTCCAAAAGGGTTGCCGCCATTTCGTCGGGGACTTCAGCAAGATAAACAGATTGCAGGCCGTTTCCGGTTTTATGCTGAATAGGCGAGTACTTCATGGGTAGAGTGGGTCGAATGAGTTGGATGTGATCTTTAGGGCGTATTATCTCATCGAGCGAATGCCAAACGACCGCAACGAACCAACCATCATTAGACCAATATTCACCCGCTGAGCCGAACGCTTCTGGCTTGGCTGCAGGCACCGCATGGTGTTGAACAACGCCAATGTAAGGGATGCGAGTGTCGATGTAGGAGAACACCATGTCACCCGCCGTCACGAGTTTCATGTTCTCGTAAAACTGATTGAAAGCACCATTCTTGTTTCGCTTCGGGGACCACATGTATCGGCCCGCGATTTCATGCTTTCCGGTCTGGTTTTGATTGACCCACCAGTACTTCATCTCTGCCGCCTCCAGAGAGCTGGAAACAGCTTAGTCACAGCAGTGGATCAGCGGCAATGAGCGCGCAAACTCATTGACCACCATGGCAACACCTAGGCCACATTAGCGTTCGCCAGCGATAGTACGTCTGTTCCGCAATCTGAACCTGCCGGATCGCATCATTCCGTGGCTGGCCTTGCCCGACAAGCACATCAACCTGCCGCAGCTTCGAGACAATCTCCTCCGGTTTGTGTCGCTTCGTTCCCATCTTTGATCCTCCGAAAACTAAAATACACGGTGGACCAATTCAGTGGGGGAGGATCAGATGGTGATGCACAGTGCTGGACATAGAGGTGGCGGACGGGGAGGGATTCGAACCCCCGAGAGGCTTACACCCCTAACGGTTTTCAAGACCGCCGCTTTCAACCACTCAGCCACCCGTCCGTGCCCGTTACCTACGCTTTTGGTCGCTTTCGGGCAATCGTTTCAGAACCGCCTCAAGCCGTTGGAGTTTGCTCGCCGACATGGCCACCCCAAGACGATTTTCTATGATATCCTGAAACGTCACCACATCAGCATCATCGAGAGGCGTCGCAATACGCTCTGCATACATGGGAAGCTGATTGATGGCACCAGCCTGCAGATAACTGAACAGTTGCGGTGTGACGGTCGCGTCAAGCTCGGGCGATTACTAGAGGGCCGCCCGAATATCCAACGCCCGATCCCAGGCAATCACCGAGCCCGCCTGCGCAGGGGCCAACATCTCATCGAGCGCCGCGAAGACGGCCTCGGGCTCAAGCGTCGCGATTGCAGCCAGAGCTGTAAGGGAACCCCAAACCACACGGTTGTCGCGGCTGCGTATCGTGCGGGTAAACAGCTTAGTATGAGGCGCCAGCAACGATCGATCACGGGCGTCGGCTTGGATACAAAGGTTCTCGGCCAGCGCCATGTTCAGCTCTTCGTCGCGGCGTCCCAGAGAGCTGGCGAGTCGCATTTCGATATCCGAGGTCATTGGGATGACCCAGTCAGGTCACGCCACACATCCCACGCAGCCACAGCCTCGGCGATCATGGCGTAGCCGTCGGTTCCTGGATGAACCTTGTCTCCCGCATTCAGCGCTACGTGATAGCGGGAGCTGGTGAGAGATGCCGGGAAGAGATGCCGGGAAGAGACGCAGATAGGGAATACCGAGGTCCACTGCGAGATCGGCATAAGCGGCGTCGTATCGGACGATATCGTCGTTGCGCATGTCCCAACTTGCGTGAGGTGTCACAAGTGGGTTGACGGTTTCGTCCAGCGGCGTCGGTCCGATCCAGAGAACATCGGCGCGTGTGCGTGCTTCCTCCATGATCCTGCGCGACGTGTCAACCGATGTGGCGAGATCGACCTGCAAAGCGCCGCCGTCAGGCTTGGCAGCATCATTGAAGCCGTAGGCGAAAACGAGGAGGCCGTGCTCATCCCGACTGCGGACGTTGGCCTCGGACTGCCAGCGGGCGGCGATGTGCTGTGACGTGTCGCCATTGATCCCGAGATTGTAGCCGGTGACCTCATCGCCCTCTGGTGTAATGAGATTACGGACCAGGCGGCCGGGCCAACCGAGGCCTTCGCCATCGTTGTAGCCGACCGTGATGCTATCGCCGAAGAATAGCATGCGTCGGTAGCTCATGCCTTGTGACCCGGTTGGTTGGGCTTCCTCCCTACCGCTTGCGCGCCCGCAGGGCTAGATAGAGGCGTAACAGGTTTGTTTTCAGGGAGAGTTTCATGAGCACGCAGTACACGGACCGGGTCATCGAAGGCATGCAGTCGCTCTACGGCAAGGGTTTTCTCTCGCCTGGCGGGCCCGATGAGATGCAAGTCTTCCTGGAGTGCGTGGACCTCACCGGCTGTCACGTGCTGGACATGGGCTGCGGCATCGGCGGGGCGTCGATAATGCTGGCCGGCACGTTCGGCGCTGATCATGTCACCGGTGTCGACATCGCCAACGACCTCGTGGAACGCGCCAAGGTGGCCGCCGAGGCCGCTGATGTCGGCAGTAAGACAAGCTTTCAACCTTTGGAGACAGGCGTTCTGCCGTTTGACGACGGAACCTTCGATGTCGTCTTCATCAAGGACGTGGTCTGCCACATTGAGGACAAGAACGGGATCTTCGCCGAGGTCGCACGGGTTCTGGAGACGGGCGGCAGGCTAATGTGTGCTGATTTTGTCGACGGCGAGCGGGCTGATGAACTCTCACAGCTCTACCAGGACTGGATCGACGCGATGGCCGCCTATGGCCTGAGCTTCCATTTCACGAAACTCGACGCCTATTCAGGCGCCTGCGAGGCTGCGGGCATGGGCGACTTCACGGTACGCGACCACACCGCACTTTCAGCGAAGGCGGCAGAAAAGGAGGTGACCTTTCTGACCGGTCCCGACTGCGGCCCTCTGCACGAGGTCCTCGGTGAAGAGAAGTTCGCGGCCCGCATTCAGGCCAGCACCATGCGTTTCGGTGCTTTGGACTCTGCGGCGCTGAGGCATGTCCATATGTACGCCACCAAGCGTTAGCGAAAGGCGAGCCCACCGCTTGCGGTGATGGTCTCACCGACAAAGTAGCTGGCCGCGTCGCTGGCCAGAAAAGCGACGGCTTCGGCGACCTCTTCGGGTTCACCGCCTCGGCCCATGGGAATCACCGTGTCGGCCAGATGCGCGATGTGGTTGTTGATGCGCATGGGTTCGGTGTCGATGGCACCGGGTGCGACACCATTCACCAGCACACCGTGTTCCACATTCGCAAGGCCGAAGGTCTTGGTCAGACTGATGACGGCCGCCTTGCTGGCCGCATAATGCGCCATGCCGGGGAAGGGGACGATCCCGTCGACCGAAGCGATGTTGACGATACGCCCCCAGCCGTTGCCTCGCATGTGTGCCGCCGCGGCGATCGAGATGTGATAGAGACCGCGCACGTTGACGTCGAAAATACGGTCCCATTCCTCGTCGTCGATCTCGTCCATGGGCGTACGCAGATAGAGCCCGGCGTTGTTAACCAGAATGTCGATCGTCCCGGCCTGGCCAGCCGCGTCGTGGAACGCGGCATGGCTTTCATCGCGATGACCGATGGTTCCCACTGTTCGGGCGACAATAGAAAGCCCTGACGCTTCCAGATCGTCGGCCGTAGCGCCGAGAGCGTCGGGATTGCGGTCGATAAGAGCGAGGGATGCGCCACGATGACCCAGCAGGTGGGCGCAGGCCTCACCGATTCCCGCGCCCGCACCGGTGATCAGTGCCGTCCGTCCGGAAAGGGAGAGTTTTTCGGTTCCATAGGCCATGACAACCTCCATGATCTGGCCGGAGCCTATCTCTGCAACGGAATCATTCACAGCCCTGTGGTTGGCGGACTGTCGAGAGTCTCTCGAACTGCCGCTAGACTGAGACGACACCACAAGACTGGGACGCCGCCGCCATGATGCTGTTCCGCCAGCTGTTCGAACCACAATCGTCGACCTACACCTACATGCTTGCCTGTTCGGAGGCCCGCGAGGCGATCATTATCGATCCCGTGTTCGAGCAGGCCCGCCGTGATTCCGCGCTCATCGAGGAGCTTGACCTTACTCTGGTCGCAACGCTCGAGACGCATATCCATGCCGATCATGTGACCGGCGGCTGGCTTCTCAAGGAACGGTTCGGCAGCCAGTTCATGGTGGCCGAAGCCGACGAGGTTGAGGGCGCGGACCGGCTGCTGCGCCATGACGACCATGTGCGGTTCGGGGGCTGTCATGTCGCCGTGCGTGCGACACCGGGCCATACGGCGAGTTGCCTGACCTTTGTTCTGCACGACCGGTCCATGGCATTCACCGGCGATTGCCTCATGATCCGCGGCTGTGGCCGCACGGATTTTCAGGGCGGCAGCGCCGAACGGCTCTATCGCTCCGTACACGATCAGATCCTCTCGCTGCCCGATTCCTGCCTGCTTTACCCCGGCCATGACTATCGTGGCCTGACGGTGAGCAGTGTTGGTGAGGAACGGCGGCACAACCCGCGCCTTGGGGGAGAACTCTCATGCAGCGATTTCACCGGATACATGGACAATCTGGGCCTGCCGCACCCCAAGCAGATGGACATTGCCGTGCCCGCCAATCTGCGCTGCGGCCAGCCTGATGCCTGCAGCATCCCGAACGAACAGCCCGACTGGGCCCCTCTCAACCTGACCTTCGCCGGCGTATGGGAGGTGCCGCCCCAATGGGTCGAGGAGAACCTTTCACAGATCCAGGTGCTTGATGTTCGTGAGGAAGAGGAGTTTTCCGGCCCCATGGGACACATTCCCGACGCCATTCTGATCCCGCTGGGGAAACTTTCGGAGGGGACCGGAGAGCTTGATACGGACAAACCTGTCGTGGCCGTGTGCCGCGCTGGTGGACGCTCGGCCCAGGCGACCAACATTCTGCGCAAGGCCGGGTTCTCCAGGGTCGCGAATCTGCCGGGTGGTATGTTGCGCTGGCGTGCGATGAATCTCGCCACCATCTCGGCGAGCGACGACTGCTAGAGCAGATTGCGCTCCCACAATACCGGAAACCAGTCTTCCCGCATGCGATCGCCACTCTCCAGGTCGATGTCGGGGAAGGGTGGGGAGGTCTCTCCCGGCCTTGTGCAGAAGGTCACATCATCCCCCATCCAACGAGTCGAGAACGCCCGGCGGCGGGCTGTGACAGCACCCGACGTTGTGCCATGTAAGATCCGGAAATCGAACACGATGGTATCGCCAGGCTCCAGATCCCACGCCATGAGATCATATGCGTCGGGGTCAGCATCGATATCAGGCACGGCTACGAGGTCACCATCTTCCGTGTTGAAGCTGTCGCCATCGACGAAGACGCGGGGGTAGTAGAGTTTGCCCCAGAGGTGGGAACCACGGACAAACTGCACGGCGACATCGGCTGGTGACTGATCGAGCGAAACATAGACGCTGGCTGTCTGGGTTCCGTCCACGCAGTAGTACGGAAGATCCTGATGCCAAGGTGTCGCGCGCTGGGTGCCCGGTTCCTTGCAGAAGGCATGTTCGTGGAAGAATTGCGCGCGCTCAGAGCCCATGAACTGGCCGGCCATCGAAGCCGCCTCTGATGTCAGGACGAAATCCCGATATTCAGGAATGAGCTGCCAGTTGCAATAGCTGTCGAAAAAACGGCCAGGTGTGCATTTCGGCGTGCTTTCACAAGGGAATGCATAGAATTCCGGCGCGTCGAGGTTGCGCTGGAGGCCATCGCGCAGCGATTCGACCCAGTCGGCAAACGCCCCACGGAGAAGGACCGCTCCATCAGTTCGAAACATGTCAATGTCGGCCGCGTTGGCTTGATACTGAGGCAGCGAGGCGAGATCGACACTGATATCGCCCGTGCGCCAATCGACCGTGCTCTGATTGAAACCCTGCTGCGTTGTCGCCACCGCATCCATTGTTCGAATCCCCGTTTTGCGGCGGCATGGTGAAAGCTGCGACCTCAAAGGGCAAGCTCGACTCCAAGGGCTTTTCGTTCCTGTTGTACCGGCGTAGCGTCAGGTGGAGAAACGGAGCCTGCCATGGCCACACATGCTTTGAATTCTGATCAGGTCGAGGCCTATCACCGCGACGGGTTTCTCTTTCCGCTTCCGCTGCTGACCTCCGAGGAGGCTGCTGATCTCCGTGTTGCGATCGAGAGTGTGCAGGCCCGCGCGAAGACCATTCCCGACATGCTGCCCTACACGCTCAACGTTCCCAACCTGGTCATCCCCGAAGTGAATGAGCTCTTGATGCAGGACAAAGTCCTGGATCGTGTCGTGTCCATCATGGGTCCTGATCTGATGCTCTGGTCGGCCAGCTTCTTCATCAAGGAAGCCAACACGACCGACTTCGTTAGCTGGCATCAGGATCTGCGGTACTGGGGGCTGGACGACGACGCCCACGAGTTATCGGTCTGGGTGGCTGTCACAGATGCGACACCAGAGAAGGGCGCCATGCGTTTCGTTCCTGGTTCGCACCACGAAGGGCTAGTCGAACACCGGGACACCTTCGCCGACAACAACCTGCTGTCCCGTGGCCAGGAACTCGCGGTGGACGTCGATGAAAACGCCGCAGTGACCGTGGCCCTGAAAGCCGGAGAGTGCTCACTCCATCACGGCAGCCTGTTCCACGCGTCCGGCCCCAACACGACAGATGACCGGCGGATTGGCCTAGTCTTCCGTTTTATCACGCCCAGGATGCGCCAAGCGGTCGGAAACGTTGACTATGCCACGCTGGTACGCGGTGAGGATCACTATGGTCACTTCATGGCGATGCCGAAGCCGGCCTATGGCTTCGAACCCGAACGGATTGCGGCCATCGATTCCATGCTGATGATTTCAAACGAGTATTTCTTCAAGGATGTTGAGGATAAGGCGCCTGCCAAGGGCTACCTCAAGAATACATCCCAAACAGCGCCAGCGGCGACCTAGGCGGCAACAGTGGACGGGACAGGGATCCTCGTTGTGAAGGCATCCATCACCGCCTTACCCGGGGCCTGGATCGCTCTTGGTACATGCGACAACGTCCGGTTTCCGTCGATCAACCGCGACGACGTGGCCCGTGTCCTGGCGCTTGAAGCACTCTCTGACGTGCCTGAGATCAAGGCGCGCGTGGCCCACAGGGCTGTCACGAGCCCCCGAGTGATGAGAACACTGTTTGCTGTGGTCGTTCTGGCCGAGTGTCTGGCCGCGTTGCTTCTTGTGGCCGGGTCCGGGCTGCTTATGCTCTCCGCCACGGGATTCGTCAGTCAGGAATGCGTTCTTTTGGTCGCGTTGACTGGAGCGGCGGCTTTCACGGGTGTCTCGGCATCTTTCCTGATCGGCGGTAAGTGGTTTTACTGCTGGTATGGCGAGTTCGGCCAGCAAACCCATCTTCTGGCGACGCTTTGGGGGCTGGCGACACTGATTGTGCTGCTGATCTGAGGTTCAGATCATGCGCTCCAGCGGCGGCCGACCAACTGGGCACCGCCGTCAATCGGAATGAAACTGCCTGTGATCCAGTCACCTGCCGGTGACAGAAGATAGGTCACCAGCCAGCCAATGTCCTGGGGCGTACCCCAACGTGGCACGGGAAGGGTGTCGATGCGTGTCGCGCCACTCTCGGCCTCGTCGTACTGCGCGATGCCCTCCGTCATCACGGGGCCAGGGCCGACAGCATTGACCAGAATGCCGTGTTCACTCCACTCGAGTGCCAGGGTCTTGGTGAGGTTCACCACAGCGGCACGCGCCGCAGCCGCATGAGCAAAGTGCTCCATCGCATCGATATGGGCGAAAACCATGTTGACGATCCGGCCCGGCGCACCGGCTTCCCTGTGCGCCGAGGCAAAGTAACTCGACATCTGCCAGGTACCTTGCACGTTGAGGTCCATGACGGCCCGAAAGCCGTTGGCGGAGATCTCATCGGCCTTGGCGGCAAACTGGCCGCCGGCATTGTTGACAAGATGGTCAGGCAGACCGCGTTCTTCGATGATCAGCCGGAAGATCGCCGAGACGGCCTCTTCGTCACGGATGTTGAGCTCGTACCAGGCAGCATCGATGCCCTGATCCCGGAGCCGTCTCGCTGCAGCCTCCAGCACATCCGGACGCCGGGCGGCCAGAGTGACCTTGGCGCCGAGACGACCGAGCTCTTCCGCACAGCCATAGCCGATGCCGGTTCCTCCGCCGGTGATCAGCGCATGGGATCCTGTCATCAGGTCTTCGCGAAAGATCGTCATGTCTGGGGCTTGCCCATTCGCACCAGCGCATCGACGGCCATCACACCCTTGCCCTCAGGGCGAACCATGATGGGATTGATGTCGAGCTCCTGCAGAGTGGCCACGTGGGCTTCGGCAAAGGCGGCAACGGACGAAACAGCCGCGATGAGAGCCTCAACATCACCCGCCGGTCTGTCTCGGAACCCGGTGAGAAGCTGGTATCCGCGAAGGCGGCCAAGTGCGACCCCGATCGCCTCAGGCGTTGTCGGCAGCAGCAAGGTCATCGTGTCGCGCATGAGTTCAGTCAGAATGCCGCCGCTTCCCAGCATCAGCCCCATGCCCAGTGTGGCATCACGTTTGATCCCAACGATGATTTCGGCCACCGCGTCGGTTACCATGGCATCAACAAGAACCTGCTCGATGCCCTGCAGTGCCAAAATGGCCGTTGCCGCATCGTGGACCGCCTTTTCATCGCCTAGATTGACGGCAACTGCGCCAAGCTCGGATTTGTGGGCGAGCTCTTCGCCATGGCCTTTCACAACAACCGGAAGGCCCATCGCCCGCGCTGCCCGCACGGCGTCTCCAGCGGTGTTGCACAGCGCAGATTCGGGCACTGGCAAACCAAACGCTCCGAGACGGCTCTTGGATTCCGCTTCACTTAACGAACCGATGGCTTCGAGCGGAGAGCACGACAGCAGACGGGTTTCCGGACCACCGACTGCGGCAAGAGCGTCCCGCTCCGTCACATAGCGCGCGCCCTTGCCGATACAGGCGAAGGCATCTTCCATACCCTGCAAAGTGATGATGCCGTGTTCCGCCAGCATGGTGCGCATCCAATCAGGCGCGCCCTCGGGCAGATTGGTGATGACGTAGCAGGGCAGGTCGGTCGCGGCCTTCACATCGAGCATGGCCTCAGCCGCGGGGTCGTAGCTTGTCGTGTCACCGCGCGACGGGAAATTGATGACCAGCGCAGCAGCATCAGCCGGCTCCGCCAGCATCGTAACCAGCGACTTCGCCTGTGCGAGTCGGTCGCCCCATTGCTCCATGGTGACATCAAGCGGATTGGATGCCGTTGCAATGGTCGGGATGACCTCGGCCACCGCTTGCCTGACCGGTTCGGAAAGAGCAGGCAGGTCGACGCCATGTCGTTCCGCAAGATCCGCGCAATAACCGGAATCTGTGCCCGAACAGGTTTCGACCAGGAGACGGTTCCCCTGTGGCACGCCGTTGTGGGCGAACAGTTTGCTCATCTCAAGAAGCTCAGGGAACGTATCGGCCTTGATGATGCCCAAGCGGTCGAACAGGGCGTCGTAGAGTTCCGGCGACCCTGCCAGCGATCCCGTATGGGTCAGCGCAAGTTCACGCCCCATCTCCGACACGCCGGCCTTCAACGCAATCAGGGGCTTGCCATGGTTGAACGACCGTGTCGCCGCCTGTGCAAAGGACGACGCATCGCGTAGCCCTTCGATATAAAGCAGGATCGCATCGACGCGCGGATCGTCGGCCAGGACGTCGACTGCGTCGGCTATCTCTGTCACGGACTGGTTGCCCATACTGAAGAGATGGCTGATCGGCAGCGATCGTTCGCTGAAGACCATGTTCCCAATGATCGTGCCCGATTGCGCGATCAGCGCCACACCGTGGTCGGGACGTTCGACACCCAACCCCGGCGTCAGGGCAATGGGGACACCGTCGAGGTAATTCACGACCCCAATACAGTTCGGACCGACCACAGCCATGTCGCCGGCGGCATCAATCAGTTGGCGCTCGAGTTCACCATCACCGGTCTCAGAGAACCCGGCCGTGTAGACCACGGCTGACGGTGCGCCCATGGCGTTGAGATCCGCAATGGTCTCAATGGTCCGTTCGGTCGATACCGCAACCCAAGTCGCGTCAGGCACACTGGGGAGATCCTTGACCGAGTGGAAACAGGGCACGCCGTCCACCTCCGTCTGCTTCGGATTGACGGCCCAGACATCACCCTCGAAGCCGATTGCCTTGCAGTAGCTGATCGCACTTGCGGCCTGACGGCCACCGACAAACGCGATGGAACGCGCATTGACGAGTTTCTTGAGGTTCGCCCGCCGTTTGGCCAGGCGATCGGGCTCAGGCGAGGCGTTCACGGCTCACACCCTGTTCAATGCGTGTCCGGGTGCCTTCATAGTTCCTGCCGTAGTATTCCTGATCCCTTTGGGCCTGCGCCTCGTTGAGCCGGAGGTTGCGAAACACGGGACCCATCATGCCAGAATCCTCGATCGCTTTGAGACGGGCATTGAGCCCTTGTTTTTTGGCGGCCTGATGCGGCTGAACGTCATACATCAGTGCCATGTCGCGTTCTTCGACTATTACCACACCGGCCTCGATCGCCGCCTGGATCAGGGAATCCCCCCGAGCCGTGCGGCTGATGAAGGTGCTGTAGCCGCCCCATTCCTCCTCGGTGGGGCCACCGCCTGGCCAGGCGTCGGCGACTGAAATGTCGGTGGCTTCGCCGGTCGGATCGGCACAGATCTTGCAGCGGAACTGGTGGGTCCAGCCCTGTTTGCCATACCAGAAAGTAAGATAGGCCTCGTCGTAAACGTTGCCATCTTTATCAACGGCGCGCGTGGGGCCGGGACAACCATAACCGCGATAGCGGAAGAGCGAGAGGTTGTCCTCGCCGTCCTGCCCACCTGGGAAGCCCACGCGTTCCAGCATCCAGCGCGAACACTGAAGATCGGCAAAAGTGCCACACGAGAAGGCGAGAGTGTACTTAACGAGTTCATCGACCCGCGGGTCGAGCTTACGCATGTTGTGAACGCCGGAGATGTCACAAGGCTTTCCGATCACCGCGAAGGGCCGGCCCTTGTCGAGTTGTTCAACAAAACGATCAAGCAGTGCGGACGGTCCGTAGCGCGACCCCGCACCAGCTAGAACATCACTGCGGCTTGTAGAAACGTGGCTGCGGGAACGCATGGGGCGCTCTTCATCAGCCTTCAGGTGATAAACGAAATCGATCTCATCGCTCTCGATCAGATAGACTCCCAGAGCCGACAGCGCGCCACCGGATGACCCTAGATGATGAATCTCCGGATCGGCTGCGTGCCCTTTCCAGACCCGGATGTAGGGGCCGAAGGACGGATCCTCCGTGGCCTCCGGACCATGGCGTTCCGGATCGAGAGGCTCGTCGAGCAGGACTCCTGGACAGCTCTGCAGTACGGCATCTTCGGTGGCCTCATCAAGCGGTTCAAGGATACGCGGACGCAGACGGCCCGGAGGATCAACCCAGGCCATCTCCGCCCGGTGTTTGCCCGCGACCGACTGACACAGGCCACATCCCACACACAGGCCGCTCTCAACGATGTCCCGCAGAGACGAGGGGTGTTTCATGGACGACCTTTCCGCGTGGTACCTGTCCGCTGACGGATGCGAGTTGGCATCGGACCCGCAGTAAGTTCAAGACCGATTCAGTCCCAGCCCGTGTACATGTCGAGCCCCCGTTTCCTAATCTGCCCGCCGATGACCATCTTCTGGATCTCGGAGGTGCCCTCCCAGATTCGTTCCAGACGCACATCGCGGGTGAGTCGTTCGACGGGGTTCTCGCACATGGTGCCGCGCCCGCCGAAAATCTGGACGGCCTTGTCGACAACCCGGAAGCCGGCCTCCGAGCAAAACAGCTTGATTGCACTGGCTTTGGCATGGGCTGTCTTGCGGTCGAGGCCCGAGTCGATTTCCTGCGCAACACGGTAGAGCATCGATTTGCCGGCCATGATGTCGGACGCCATCTCGGCCAGCATGAACTCGACCGCCTGGAAATGAATGATCGCGTGGCCAAACTGCTCGCGTTCGCGCGCCCAGACCAGAGCCAGATCGGTCGCCCGCACTGCCATACCGATGCTACGCGCGGCAATGGCAAGCCGCGCCTCGACAAACCAATCCTTGGTGAGTTCATAACCCTGACCCACGTCGCCCAGCATTTGTGTCGTGGGAACCCGCATGTCCTCAATGTCGACCTCTGGATGGCCGTGACCGGAACGTTGTGAAAAGCGCGGCAGGCGTCGGATGTTGAAACCCTCCGTTCCATGATCGACCAGGAACAGGGTGGGCTTTGACGGGTCGCCGTCGACCACCGTCGTAAGCAGGTTGAGCTCGGCAAACTCCGCGTTGCTGGCAAAACACTTCTCACCGTTGATGACGTAGTGATTGCCGTCAAGAACTGCGGCGGTCTTGACGCCGCCGGCATCTGACCCTGCCGTGGGCTCTGATGTGCAGAAGGACGTTCTGATCTCACCGCGACACGCCGGGATGAGGTACTTTTCGATCTGTTCCGGTGTACCGTCCTTCAAACAGACCGGGGGCTGCCAGACACGGGCCCACAAGGCATTGGTGGCTGAGCCGACTTCTTCGTTCACGATGCACTGCTGAACAATGGTCATGTCCTGACCACCGACATCATGTGCGTGATTGATCGCGTTCAGACGGAAGTGGAGAACGCCTTGCCGGATGGTCGCTTCCTTGTCGTCGGGAAGAAAGTCGTTCTGATCCAGTTCTTCTTCGTGAGGATAAAGACATGTTCGCGCGAACTCCTGCGCTCTGGCGCGTACGTCGAGATCGTCTTTGGTCAGCCCCATATCCATGGCATCGCCTCCCGCTTGCCGTGATCACGCTGTTTTTGCATAATCTGAATTATGTAAAAACCTTGCAGGGTGATCTGTCAATGCCGAGAATCGTCGACCATCAAGAGCGCAAGGCTATGATTGCCAGTGCGGCCTGCGCTGCCATCGCACGGCGCGGCCTCGAAGCCGTAACCCTTGCCGATGTCAGCAAGGAAGCCGATTGTTCGACGGGAACCATCACCCATTACTTCGCCGACAAAAACGAGGTTCTCGTAGCCGCTCTGGATCATGCCATCGAGACCATGAACAGCCGGATGGAACGGAAGCTGCGGCAAGATCCCGAAGACATCATCGGCTTTCTCAGTGAAGCGCTCCCGCTGAGCCGCTGTGGGCGTGATGAAACCAAGGTCTGGTTCTGCTTCTGGTCCCGCGCCATGCACGACAGCGAACTCGGTCTGATGCAACGATCAATGCACTGCCGGTGGCGCGGCAAGGTCGACCGCTTGCTCGAGGGCATGGTCAAACGAGGCGAGATATGCGTGAACTGTGGTGCGGAAGACGAGGCCGAGGCGCTCTGCGCTTTAATCAACGGGATTGGCCTGCGCGCAACCCTTGATCCAGAAAACTGGCCCGCCAAACGCCAAGTGAAGACGCTGGAGGACCATCTGGCACATCTCGCGCCAAAGGCCTCAGTTCACTGATGTCATGAACGTGCGTGTGGCATCAGCCACAGCCAACGGTCGCTCCAACGGCATCATGTGTGTGACATCCGAGAGCTCCAGAAGTTTAAAGCCGCCGATACGGGCGAGTTCGGGTGCTACCTGTGCCGGTGTCCCCGAAATCTCCCTGTCGTTGCTCCCGACAACCACGATAACAGGGCATCCGGCTAGATCCAGCCGGTCGAACAAACCGTCATCAAAGTTTGTCGCGTAGAAACGGCTTTCCGCTTCCGGTGAGCAGCACAGGGTCCACGCGGATCCTTCGGGCTTCAGAATGGATGCGGCAAGCTCGTCGGCAGCACCGTCTTCAAACAGAGCAAACGCGCTGCGCCCCTGATACTTGGAAGACAGCTCCTCGACGGAACTGAAATGCTCCTGACGCCGCGCGCTGCGTTCAGCGAGCATCCGACGACCCGCGTCAAAGGCCTCAGCCAATGGGTGACCACCGGGAGGCGGGGCAGGCGGCTCCATCAGAACCAAACCGGAGAAGGTCCCTGGATCAGCCGTTTCTACACGAAGCGCCGCCAGGCCCGAGATCGAATGGAACAGGCCTGCGGTCGGTCGCTCACCAAAGGTCTCTCCTATGCCGGCCAAGATTTCGCGGAGATCAGCGTTCTGGCGTTCGGCCGTGATAGTCGCCGGATCGCAAGGTTCATTGCGGCCGTGATGCCTTAGATCGTAGGTGATCACGTCAAATGTATCGCACAGGGGCGACCACAGCCGCCGGAAGCCGTCGATCGCAAAGCCCGTCCCGTGTCCCACCAGAAGACGCGGCTGCTGAGGATTGCCATGACGACGCACCACGAAGCGCGCGCCGTCGGTGAGAGCGAGGGTGATGTCAGTCATCGCGCAGCCTATTCAGACGATCACGGTCGAACCCGGCGACCTTCTTGTATCGAGCGGCAATGGTTTCGAGTTCGGTCTGAGAGATCACGTCGTCCAAGTCGGCGAATCCATCCGGCGCACGATCCTCAACCATCTGCATGACCTGTTCCGGGCCCTGGCCCCGGTTGGCCCAAACAATGGCGGATGTCGTCGTCAAGCGCTCTTGCTCATAAGCCTGCAGCGCTTCAACCGGGTCGGCATAGTCCGCCATCGCTCTGGCAAGCGCATCGGCATCCAGAATCGCCTGGGACGCACCGTTCGAGCCGATCGGATACATCGGATGCGCCGCATCGCCCAACAGGGTGACGGGCCCGAAACTCCAGCGTTCGACAGGATCTTTGTCGACCATCGGGTACTCCAGAACCGCATCCGTTCCCCTGATCAGGGCGGGGATGTCGAGCCAGTCGAAGCACCAGGTCTCGAAGGACGGCAGAAAATCCCCGATATCGGCCCCGCGGCTCCAATCTTCACGACGGAAGGGCTGACCGGGATCAAAGCGAAGCTCCGCCACCCAGTTCGTCAGAGACCGGCCGGCATCCCAATGACACTTTGAGATCGGGTAGCAAACGAACTTCTGGTTTGCGTGACCGGCCATAAACATGGATCGCCCGGAGAGAATCGGCGCGCTCTCCGTGATTGCGCGCCAGAGGATTGCACCGTTCCAGATCGGCGGACGCTCGTCGGGATACAACGCGCTGCGGACCACGGAGTGAATGCCGTCGGCGCCGATCACGAGATCCGCCTCGCGCTCAAGAACGTGCTCGTCCCGCACTCTGTCAACAAAACACAAGCGTGGCAGCGAGCCGTGTGTTTCGAGTGTTGCGAGGTGATGACTCGTCCTGATCGCATCAGGCCCAAGGCGGCGGCTGACTTCGCTCTGGAGAATTCCATGAAGCACACCGCGATGGATGGATATCTGCGGCCAGGCGTAGCCGGCCTCAAGGCCTCGGGGCTCCCGCCAGATTCGCTGTCCATGTTTGCTGAAGTACAGAAGCTCTGCCGTTTCGATCCCTGTCGAGAGCAAGCGTTCCGCAAGGCCCAGTTCGGTCAGAACACGGACCGCGTGGGGCAGCAGGTTGATCCCAACGCCCCACTCGCGCATGGCGCCCACGGACTCATAAAGGACGGGTTTGTGGCCTTTGTTATAGAGAGCCAGGGCCGTGACCAGACCGCCGATCCCAGCACCGACGATTACGACCTCCAAGGTCAGGACCCCCGCTGGAAATGACCTTTGCGGTCAAAGGCCGCGGCATCGGCGATCATATCAGCCAACCGCGCAGCGTGATGAACCAGCAGAGCATGGCCCAGTTCAGCGGTCGCTTTGGCCGCATTGCCCACCACTCCGTCGTTGTTCAGGTCTTCTGCCTGCCAGGCGAAACCCAGGCTGCCGCCATGTCCAAACCGTCGGTGCTTGCCGGCAAGGTCGCGGGCTTTCGACGGAAAATCCGCTGCATGGTCCATCACCACAAGGTCAGGGTGAAGGGCCAGCATGATGGCAGTTTCAGCAAGTCCGCCGTGATGGCCGTGGGAACGTTCGTCATCGTCGATCAGGCCCGGGGGCAGCGGCCAGCTCATGTAGTTCGCACGGACCACAAGCATGGCATGGCGAGCCCGGAGCCTCTGCGCGACCAGATCGACGATTTGCGGCTGACCGCCGTGAGCATTCACGATGACGAGCTTGCGAACACCGTTGCGGCACAAGGCGACACCGATCTCGGTCCAGGCGGCGAGCAGAGTTTCAGCTTCGTGACCAAGTGTTCCGGCAAACGAGGTGTGTTCCGTGCTTTCGCCTATTGCCTGCGTCGGCAAGACCAAGGCAGTGAGGTCATCGCTGGAACGTTCGAGGGCGGTGGCGACGAGGCCCTCGGCGATCAGCGTGTCGGTCCCCAGCGGAAGGTGTGGGCCGTGCTGCTCGATGGCGCCGACCGGAAGGATTGCGACAGTCCCTTCGCCCGCGAACGACCGGAGTTGTTGAGATGTGAGCGTCGCCCAGGTGTGTATCTGCGCCATGGGGGATGCTTAGCCCACTTTCGTGAACTTGGAAATCAGCGTGGTCCGGCTGAGTTACTGATAGCCACCACCACCACCGTCACTGCCGCCACCACCGCCGTCACCGCCGCGGCCACCACCGCCTGCGCTGCTGCCGCCAGCACCACCACCCTGACCGGGCATGGCGCCGGCCGCAGCCGAAGACAAGCCGGAGGAAACGCTGACGCCGTCGCGATCGACACTGGCGCTGGCCGTCTGCCCGGCGCCAACATCCACGGTCGCTCCCCCAGCCGTCGATGTGGCCGTGGCCGTGCCGGAACGGACACCAAGTTCTGTGGTGCTGGGATCGACTCCCACGGCGATATCGGTGCCGCGAATACCGATGATCATGGCCGGGGTTACGATGGTGACGGCCTCGGGCGCAATGTCGCCGGTAACAAAGTGGAAGAAACCTTCGGACATCGTGAGGACCATGCTGTCACGAACCGAACGGTCATAGACCAGTTCACCCAGGACAATTGCGCTTTCGCTGCCCATGCCCAGCGTGGTGCCGTCTTCGAATTCGATGAGGATCTCGCCGGTCTTGACGGTTTCGATCAGTTCCTGTGCATGAACATCCTGGTTGGCCCGGAGGTCTCGGCGCCCCGAATCCGGGGGAGTGCCGTAGGCCCAGACATTGACCATCTCGACCTCGCCGATGACATCGTCGGAGAAGGCGGGGGACGATAGCGGCAGAGCCACTGCCAAAACCGCGAAAAGCGTACGGGATTTCATCATCGCGCCGACCCTATTGAGAGTTTTCCACGTTCCACGATGAGCCGAAACGCCGAAAGTGTCCGTGATTACTGTCAGTCACACTACATATACGACGCAAACCTGTCCCGCTGCTCCGGCGACATGTGCAGCCCGCATTTGGTGCGGCGCCACAGAATATCTTCGGCTGTCTGGGCCCACTCGTTGTCCTGAAGCCATGCGACCTCGCGTTCGGTGAGGCCACCGCCGAAGTCTTTGCCCAGGTCCTTCAACGTCGAGCAGCCCTCGAGTATGTCGTTGCAGAGGACGCCGTGGCGGTCAGCGAGGTCGTCGAGGAGAGGCCTGGGGAGGTAGGGGTAACGAGCGTGGAGGTTATGGTGGAAGGCCTCGGTGTCGGTGATATCGCCACCGGGCAGTCGCGCCGATGCGGTCCAGGGCTGCCCCATGGACGGAACAAAGGGTCCGACCCGCTCGAGGACAGTTTCGGCAAGCTTCCGTGCCGTGGTGACCTTGCCGCCAATCACGGTGAGCATGACGGCCTCGTCGCGTCTTGAGAGTTCAAGTGCGTAATCACGAGACACGGCGGAGGGGTCGCTGTCACCGGTGTTCTTGAGCGGCCGCGTGCCGGCGAAGGACCAGACGACATCATCGGTCCCCGGAACCTGTTTGACATAGGGTGCCACGGCCCGGAGAAGATATTCGATTTCGGCTTCGTCGACCGCGTGCTCGCTGTCGGGGCTGTCGATGGGCGTGTCGGTCGTGCCGATCAGACTGAAACGACGTTCGAAAGGCAAAACGAAGACCACACGACGGTCGTCGTTCTGCAGGATCAGGGCGTGATTGCCGGCGTGGAGACGCGGCACGACAATGTGGCTGCCTTTCACCAGGCGGACGCCGCGCGATTCATTGAAGCCTGCGATGTCGCTAGCGACTTCCTGAGCCCGAACGCCGGTGACGTTCACCACCATCCCCGCTTCGATCGTCTTTTCGCCGCTAGAACTCTCCAGAGTCGCATGCCAACCATTGCCCTTTGCCTCCAGCCCCGTCACCGCCGTGCGCGTCAGCACCGTGGCTCCGTGGTTGGCGGCATCCATGGCCATCAGCACGACAAATCGGGCGTCATCGACCCAACAGTCGGAATAGGTGAAGCCCAGCCGGTAGTGGTTTTTCAGGCCCCGACCCCAGTCCGTACGGCGAAGATTGACCTGATGGCTGGAGGGCAGGGAGGTTCGTCCTGCCAGATTGTCATAGAGGAACAACCCGACACGCACCCGCAGGGCGGACCGGCGGCTGGCGGTCCAGGGAAGCACAAAGTCGAGCGGACGGATTATGTGCGGTGCGGTGCGCAGAAGAATCTCTCGTTCTTTCAGGGACTCACGCACCAGCCGGAACTCGAGATGTTCGAGATAACGCAGCCCGCCGTGGATCAGCTTGCTGCTGGCCTGTGACGTACCACTGGCCAGATCACTGCGTTCAGCGAGCAGAACCTTGAGCCCGCGCCCGGCGCCATCGCGCGCAATGGCGGTCCCGTTGACACCGCCACCGATGACAAGAAGATCGTAACGGTCGCTCATGCGGCGGCGGTCGACACGGCCGAGGAGATACCACGGTGCAGAAATTCTCCGTGACCGGTCGGCGCGGTGAACTCACCATCGTTCCAGACCACGGTGCCGCGCACCATCGACAACACGGGCCAGCCCGTGATCTCGCGCCCCTCATATGGTGTGTAGTCTCCGTTGTCGTGCAGCATGGCATGCTCAAGCGTGACGGTGCGTTCGGCGTCCCATAAGGCCAGATCGGCATCCGCACCCACGGCAATCGTGCCTTTGCGGGGATGCAGCCCGTAGAGCTTCGCGGCATTGGTCGCCGTGATGGCCACAAAGGTCTGCAGGTCGATGCGGCCCTTCACCACCCCTTCGGAGAACATCAGGGGCAGGCGCGTTTCAATCCCCGGCAGGCCCGGGCTGATCTTGTGGAAATGGAGTTCACCGGCTGATTCGATACGTCCGCCCGGACCTTCCATGCGGTAAGGGCAGTGGTCGGACGAGATAAGCTGGAAGATACCGTTCTGGATGCCCCGCCAGAGATGATCGGGATTGTCGGGATCGCGCGGCGGCGGTGAACAGATGTACTTCGCCCCCTCCCAACCCGGTTGGGAGAAATCATCGGTGCTGAGGAAGAGGTACTGTGGGCAGGTTTCCGCATGAATCGGCATGCCCCGGCTGCGTGCCCAGGCGATCTGCTCCATGGCCTGATGCGACGAGACATGCACAATGAACACCGGTGTGTCGACAACCTCCGAAAGGGTGATCGCGCGATGTGTGGCCTCCCGCTCGGCCGCGGGGCCGTGGGCCACACCAAATCGTTCGGGGCCGATGTCGTCCTTGCGTTCGAGCTGCTCGGCCAGCCATCGGATGCAGTGATCGTTCTCGCAATGGATCATGACAAAACCCTGATGCGCCTTGGCCGTGGCCAGCACGTCGAGAATCTGCATGTCCTCAAGGCGCAGGCCGTCATAGGTCATGTAAACCTTGAAGCTGGTGTAACCGTCGGCGATCAGGGCAGGCAGCTCCTGACCCAGAACCTGCTCGTTGGGGTCGCTGAGGATGAGGTGGAAACCGTAATCGGCCACGGACTTACCCGCGGCCTTGGTGTGATAGTCGTCGACCGCCTGACGCAGGCTCATACCTTCGATCTGCTGGGCGAAGGGTATGATCGTGGTGGTGCCGCCGCAGACCGCCGCGCGGCTGCCGCTTTCGAAGTCATCAGCCAGCTTCGCCCCGCCGAACGAAGGTTCATCAATGTGGCAATGGCCTTCGATCCCTCCCGGAAGCACGAGGCGGTCCGTGGCATCGATCACCGAGTCAGCGAGACCAACATCGGCGTCATCCAACAAGGCGATGATCCGGCCATCGCGGATAGCAACATCGGCATGAAACGTATCGGCGGCGGTAACGACGGTTCCATTCTTGACGAGAAGATCGTACTCGACCATTGCATGCTCCAGAGTGTCAGGTTCTGAAATTAGAGGGAGAGAGCGACGATGACCACGGCGTTTCACCTGCGGCCGTTCGAAGACGGCGATCATCTCGCCGTGCGCGACAACCGCCTGCATCTGGCCGGGGCCGATCTCACCGCTCTGGCCGAGGAGTTCGGCACGCCGCTGTTCGTCTATTCCGAACGGCGTATCCGTGAAAACGCGCGTGGCCTGTTGGGTGCCTTCAAGGCGCATCATGACCATGCACACGTTTGTTACGCCAGCAAGGCGTGCGCCAACCTGACGGTTCTGGGAATCATCAAGGAGGAGGGGCTCGATCTAGAGGTGAACTCGGGTGGTGAGATCTTGAAAGCGCGTGAGGCCGGCTTCGCGCCCGACAGAATGGTGATGAACGGGGTTTCGAAGTCGCGTGACGAGATCGCCCTGGCCCTGTCACCGCCGATCAAGGCCATCAATGTGGATTCTCCCTTTGAATTGGAGCGCATTGCAGCGGTGGCATCGGAGCTTAGTGTGCGCGCCAACGTGGCGCTGCGCGGCGTGCCAGGAGTGCAGGGCGGCAGCACGGCCGGCATCGAAACCGGTTCGGAGCGCTCCAAGTTCGGCATGACCGAGGCAGAGATCGAACGCTGCCTTGAACTCGCCGAAAACAACCGCCAGAGCCTTCGTGTGGCCGGGCTGCATGTCCACATCGGCTCTCAGATGACCGACATGGGGCTCTACGCCACGGCTGCCCGCTATGTCGCGGAGCGGGGTGGATCCATTCAGGCGCGTCTGCCCGGTGACCTGCGGCACCTCAACATCGGTGGTGGTTTTCCCAAGACCTATGTGAAGTACAACGACCAGTCCCCGGAGATCGGCTACTTCCACACCGACGTCAGAGTGGACGACGTGGCATCAACAGTGATGCCGATCCTGAAGGATGTACTCGGCGCCGATCTCGAAATCCTCTCCGAGCCCGGTCGCGCCATGATGAGCGATACGGCGGTCTGCCTGGCGCGGGTTGAGGGGCAGAAGGAGAGGGACGGCACCCGCTGGCTCTATCTCGACACGGGCTACAGCGTGATCCCGGAATCAGCACAGGGCTGGTACTTCCACATGACATCGGTCAACCGCGCCGGCGATGAGGACACGGAGCGCCTGCGTGTGGTGGGCCCGCTCTGCGATTCGATCGACGTCTATTACGACACCGAAGGCGAATCGAAGCTGGAGAGCCTTCTGAAGGCCGAGCCGTCCTTGCAGCAACATCACGATCTGCTGCGCAGCACGCTGGTCCGCACGCCGCCGATGCGTGAACTTCAGGCCTCGACAGTGCCCGGCGATGTCATCGCGATTCTCGACACCGGCGCCTACCAGATCGAGCTTGCCAGCCACTATTGCGGGCGTCTGCGTCCTGGCGCCGTGATGGTGCGCGATGACGGCAGCATCCGGACCATCCGGGCCCGCGATACCCTCGATGATTTGGTCCAACACGAGCGGATCATCTAAAAGAAATGGGGGATCAATTTTTCCAGTACACTTGTTACACAACACCTGTTTTGTTAAATAATCCTGATGCCCAAGCACATCAATCACGACGAACAGAAGACCGAGATCGCGCGCGCGGCCCTGCGTGTTATTTCGCGCATGGGTATTGAAAGCGCCACGATGCGCGGCATCGCGACCGAAGCCGGATGCACGACGGGGCTTCTGACCCACTACTTTAGAAGCCGGCAAGACCTGATCGGTCACGCCCTCGATCAGGCCCACAGGGATTTCTTCCGCCAGCTCGACCGCACGATCACACAAGCCGACAACGGTCGCCACGCGCTGCTCAACGCGCTCGTTATCATGAGCAATGTGCCCACACACACCGATCAAAGCGTCCTGTTCCGCGAGATGGCGACGGCACTCGGCGATCCCAATGCGCAGCAACGGCTGTCCAAGCTCTACGTTGATGTCGAAAAGCGGCTGAAGGGGCAGGTGGCCCGGGCGGCAGCCGATGGCTCTCTTGTCACCGCGCAATCAGCGCGCGACCTCGTTCAGAGCCTCACAGCAACAGCCGAAGGGCTATATATGGCGGCCATCGCCAGGCCTCAGACCTTCACCGGACCCCGTCGCCAGGCCCTGCTGGATGCGACTCTCAACGCGGCGGCCACAACACAACACAGCAAACAGGAGGCGGGATGACCATCTACGACCGGCTCAACGCCTGGGCTACCCGGTGCGCCACCGACGGCATCCGACGGGGCCTGCCACCGGCCGCCTACACCGATGACGAGATGCTGGCGCTGGAGTGTGAGCATGTGCTCGAACGTCTGCCCGCATCGCTCCGCCGTCATCGCGGAAGAAACCGGCAACCGGACGGTGTTCCGCTGCCCCTATCACGCCTGGACCTACGACCCGCAGGGCAGGCTGGTTGGTGCGCCACACATCGACAAGGCCCGCCTTGACGACATCAGCCTCAAGGAACTTCGCCTGGAGACATGGCAGGGGCTGGCGTTCGTCAATCTCGATGACAGCGCCGAAGCGCTGGCCCCGAACCTGACCGCGCTCGAAGAGCGTCTCGCGCCACTACATCTGGCCGAGCATCGCGTCATCATGACCGACACGCTGGATGTGACCTGCAACTGGAAGTCCTGATCGAGAACTTCTGTGAGAGTTATCATGTCTTCTCGATCCACAATGACACTCTGGAAGCGCCGGCACCCACCGCACCCACGGCACTCCGCAAGGGCGGGCCGGGCTTCAATCATCATATTCGGCGCAACAGCACACCGATACCGCACGATCTTGACGCCAAACTCGAACTGCCTGAGGACGTCGCCAGTGAGTTCTCACAGGACCTGATACGTCGGCTAGGATTCACAGCCGCCTGATCCCGCGCGATGGTACTTTCGGTTCGGATCGCTAGAATCGGCCGCGAAACGGGAGACAAGCGGATGAACCGATCAGCGTCCTGCACCTGCGGGCAGCTCACGATCATGATTGATGGCGATCCTGCGTTTGTCCGGATCACCTTTCCTGATAACTGGACCCTGCACGAGGGACAACCATGACAGCTTCGGATCTGGTTCGGTCGATCGCCGACGATGCGGTCGCAGCGCGTGATCGCATCAAGGGCGTGATCCTCGAAACACCATGCCTGCGCTCGCGCGATCAGCCGGCAGATGAATCAGGACTGATATTCAAGTGCGAGAACTTTCAGCACACGGCCTCGTTCAAGCTGCGCGGGGCGATGTCGAAGCTCTCGACCCTGCCCAACGATATGCCCGTGATCACGGCGTCCTCGGGCAACCACGGAATCGCCTGCTGTCATGCCGCGATGACGACTGGCCACGATCTCACCATCGTGCTGCCGGAGAACGTGGCCAAGGCCAAGCTGGCGATCATTCAAGGTTATGGCGCCAAGACGATCCTGCACAGCCGGGATTCCAGTCTGTGTGAAGTTCATGCCAAGGAACTCGCGGCCGACGGCAGCTACACCTATGTCTCGCCCTACAATGACCCCCAGGTGATGGCGGGACAGGGGACCATCGGGCTGGAACTTCTGGAGCAGCTTCCGCAAATCGACAACATCTTCATCTCCATGGGCGGCGGCGGGCTGATTTCCGGGATCGGGGCCGTGCTCAAGGCGCAGGCACCGGCCACGCGAATCATCGGCGTCGCGGCAACCAACTCAGCAGGTCTGGCGGCCTGCATGGAGGCAGGACGCATCGTTGAGGTCGAACATTTCGATACGCTGGCCGATGGTGTTGCGGGCGGAGTCGACGAAGATTCGTTGACGCTGCCGGTTTCGATGGAGATCGTCGACCGAGTGATCCATTGCTCCGAGCAGGAGATCGGTAACGCCCTCCATCGGCTGGCCTGGGTCGACAAGATGATCGTGGAAGGGGCCGCGGCCCTGGCCTATGCCGCCTATCTCTCCGATGAAACAGCCTTTGCAGGGCAGACCAACGTCATCCTGCTGTGCGGCGCCAACTTCGATCAGAGCAAGATCGGCCCCATCGTCGCGGGTGCCTAAGGCAGGCCGATGAGGTTCTGCATTCCTTGAAACGAGCTAACCTTCAGGCGGTTCCGCACCGGTGCGCTCGACGATCAGGCCGTAGTGCTCCGGCCGGCGGTGGCAGGCGAAGTTGAAGATGTCGCGTTTGTAGTCGGCGCTGCGGCTGAGGTCGCAGTTGTGGACCACGACTTCGTCCTCGATCGTGTTGCACATGGCAACGACCTCGCCGGAGGGCGCGACGATCATACTCTGGCCGATCATGTTGAAGCCTTCCTCGCAGCCCGCCTTGGCGACCCCCACAGCCCAGGTGGCATTCTGGTAGCAACCGGCCTGGAAGCTAAGCTGGTTGTGAAAGGGCGTCAGCGCATCAAGATCATAGGTGTCACCGAGGCCCACCGGCGTGTTGTAGCCGCAAAACACGATCTCTACGCCCTGCAGGCCCATCACGCGCCAGGTCTCGGGCCAGCGACGGTCGTTGCAGATCGCCATACCGCAGACCGCATCAAAGGCGCGGTAAACGGGAAAGCCCATGTCACCGACCTCGAAGTACTTCTTCTCAAGATGCTGGCCGGGGCGATCCAGAACCTCGTGGTGACCGGGAATGTGGATCTTGCGGAACTTGCCGATGATCTCGCCCGCCTTGTCGACGATGATCGCCGTGTTGAAGCGGTGTTTGACCCCGTCCTGCCAGGCGATTTCCGCATACCCGAGATGAAAGCCGATCCCCAGGCGCTTCGCTTCATCGAACAAGGGCTGGGTCGCGGCATTAGGCATCTCTATTTCGAACCAACTGTCGATCTCGTCCTCATCCTCGATGGCCCAGCGGGGAAAGAAGGTCGTGAGCGCCAGTTCCGGATAGACCACAACATCCACGCCCCAGTCCGCGGCCTCGCGCATGAGATCGATCAGGCGCTTCACGACGGCTTGGCGGCTTTCGTTGCGGGCGATGGGACCGAGCTGGGCGGCGGCAACCTTCAAGTTTCGGGACATGACAGGGCTCCTTGGGCGTATCAGCCCGAACGTGCCATACTCCGCGGGCTCTGTAGAGGGGGAGCGGATGACTGGCCGCATTCTGGTGATCAATCCCAACAGCAATACCGGCGTCACGGCAACGATGGATCAACTGGTCCAGCCGTTGCGCTTTGCCGACGGACCCGAGATCGCCTGCACGACTCTGGAGGAGGGGCCCCGTGGCATCGAATCTCAGCGTCATTTCGACGAGGTTGTCGGGCCGCTGTGCGACCTGATCCAGCGCGAAGACAGCGCGACCTCGGCCTTCATCATAGCCTGTTTCGGCGATCCCGGCCTGGGCTCCGCCAAAGAGACCACGGCCAAGCCCGTGTTCGGCATCTGCCAGGCCGGCATGACGACCGCTCTCAACCATGGTGAACGGGTCGGGATCCTGACCAACCTCGAAGGCGATATCAATTTCGGGCTGCGTCACATGCGCCAGATAGGTATCGATGCCAGAGTCGCCGGGATTGAGCCGATCGGGATCACCGTCACGGGCCTGGATGACCCTGGACCGTCGCGCCCGGCACTATGCGACGCGGCTGTTCGCTTGCGCCAGAAAGGCACCGAAGTGCTGGTGACCGGATGCGCCGGAATGACCGCCTACAAGGACGACATTGAAGCGGCCAGCGGATTGCCCGTGGTCGACCCCATCTATGCCGCAACAGCGATGGCGCTGGGTGCGGTGATGGCAGCCTGACACCACAACACAACAATCAAGCGAACGAGGATCATCATGCCGAGTACTGAAATGCAGCAGGTGAAGGCCCAACTGGCCGAGGAGAAAGCCAAAGCGGCGAAGCTCCCGGAACCAAGCTGGGCCGAGATGCGCGACGGCTACGCCGAACTGGGCAAACTGTTTCCGGCAGATCCGGCTGCGAGCCAGCAGCAAATGGAACTCGGCGGGGTCCCGACTGTACGGTTCGCGGGCGAGGGGACAGATGAGTCCCGTGCGATGCTCTATCTGCACGGCGGCGGCTACACTCTTGGCGGGATTGTGACCCATCTTGCCATCACCTCACGGCTCGCCCTTGCAGCAGGTTGTCCGGTCTACGCTCTCGACTACAGGCTGGCGCCCGAGCACCCATTCCCGGCGCCGGTCGATGACGCCGTGGCAGGCTTCCGCGCTCTGGTGGCCTCAGGCGTTGCCGCAGACAGGATCGCCATTGCCGGCGATTCGGCAGGCGGTGGCCTGACCCTGGCCTGCATGCTGGCCCTGCGTGATGCCGGAGACGCAATGCCGGCCTGCGGCGTGCCCATCTCGCCCTGGACAGACATCACCGGTGAAACCGGCTGGGCTCACGCCGATGATGCTGTCGATCCCATGATCAAGCCGGCAGACCTTCACCGGATGACCCGTGACTACATGCAGGGCCAGGATGCTAAACAACCGCTTGCATCGCCGCTGTTCGGCGATCTCGCGGGCCTGCCACCCTTGCTCGTGCAAGTCGGCACAGCGGAGATTCTGCTCACGGATTCGACCCAACTGTCGGAGAAGGCGCGCGCCGCAGGGGTCGATGTCACCCTGCATATCGAGGATGGTGCGCCGCATGTCTGGCACCATTTCACGCCGCTGATGCCCGAAGGTGTGGCCGCCATCAATCAGGCTGCGGATTTCGTCAGACAACACACGGTGTGAGAGCACCATGCTCAGCAGGGAAATGCAGGCCAATCTGGCGCTCCTGAGCGAAGGCTCGCTTCCAGCCGAAGCGACCTGGAAGGAGCGCCGCGAGTCCTACGACAGTCTTTCCGAGGCCTTTCCGCCACTGCCTGAAGTTGTGGTCGAACGGGTGGATCTGGGGGGCGTACCGGGGTTGCGTTATGCCGCAGCGAATTCCGACGAGAGCAGGGCTGTGTTTTATCTGCACGGAGGCGGCTACTGCATCGGCTCTGAAAAGAGCCATGCGATGATCGTGACGCGGCTAGCCGAAGGGGCTGGGTGTCCTGTCTGGTTCCCGCTCTATCGCCTGGCTCCGGAGCACCGCTTCCCCGTGCCGATCGAAGACTGCATCACGGCCTGGAAGGCCCTGGTCGACCAGGGCGTTGACTCCGGACGAACGGGACTCGCGGGCGACTCGGCGGGCGGCGGGCTAACCTTTATCGTCGCTCAGGCGGCTAGAGATCGAGGCCTCGCACTTCCCGCCTGCTGCGTGGCGATTTCACCCTGGACGGATATGGAAGGCCACGGAACCTGGCGGGACGGAGATCCCGACCGCGATGCCTTCCTGCTGCCCGGTGAGCTTGAGATGTTCATCGACGGCTTTCTGGGCGATGCCGACCGGCGCGACCCGCGGGCGTCACCAATTCACGGGGCCTTCGAGGGATTGCCGCCCTATCTGATCCAGGCCAGCCGTTCGGAACTGCTCTACGACGATGCGCTTCGTCTGGCCGAAGCTCTCGAGAAAGCGAGCAATCCGCCCGTGCTCGAGTTGGCGGAGGAGGGCACACCACATGTCTGGCATCACATGGTGCCCGACGTGCCAGAATCAGCCGCGGCGCTGGAACGCGCGGCGGCCTATCTGAGAGAGAATACGGCTGACTGAAAAAAGGGTGCGGGCCGGAACGTTGCTTGGGGGACGTTCCGGCCCGCTTCGCCAGGACAGGGGGCGAGCGCGTATGTCCCTAGTCCGTGGCGTTCGTTCCGCCGCTCACAAGCGGACGCACATCGTTGTCGATAAACGACGAGTAAGCGTCGATCGCTGATGCGACGACATCCTGTTGAGTCCGGTCAAGCTGCGCTGCCGTCATCTTAAGCCGAATATGGATGTCAGGCGAGGCACGAGCGTGAATTTGATGTCGCTTTTGCAAGATTCGCGCGACTTTCTTGGGAATCGTGCGGCGCGGAAGCTCGATAACCCGACCGGAAGTCAACTCTGACATGGTGTTTTCGACGACCAGTCCGCGACGCATATCAAAATCGATTCGCGGAGAGCTCGTCACCGTTTCAAGTTCAGGCTCTCCCAGTTCGAAGGTCGACAGGGTCGCCGGTCGGGCCTGCCGCTTGCGTGCGAGAAGGCCAGCGTGGAGGTGTGCGGTACGTTCGAGTCATGGTGCGCTCCTTCCGTTTCGGCAGTCCGCCCGAGGACGTAGCCGCGACGAACGAGACTAAGCGTGCAGCGGAAAACTGCGCAATGTTGTACGAAGGAAGGAACAGGGACTGGGACGTACCCAGACTTCGGGTTCCATGTCGCCTAAATGTTGTCACCAACATAAGTCCCTTCGGCAACTCCGCTGCCTTGCCCCGAGGGGAGAAGGCCGGTGGTTTTGCGTCCCGCCGTTTCCGGCGGTTTGCCTTTGTCGGGGTGCCGGTATTGGCCGCCCGAAGACCCTTATCGTGCACCCGACTATGTGGGTCCCAGAAAACCCTATTACAAACGCAGCGGGCCTTGGTGTAACGAAGGTCACACCCAATATGCGAATCTCAATGATCACTAGGAGATGCACATGAAGGGTTGGCTGTTGGGACTGGGTATCCTGATTGTCGTTGCAGCAGCGCTGACCTGGTTGTTCGAGTCGATCTTCGCGTCAGACGGCATCGAGATGGGATTTCACGGCACCTTCGCCGTGTTCCTGACCCTTGTGATCATTCCGGGCTTGGCTATCGGCCTGATGCGCCTGGCAATCCTGAGCGACACGAAGGGAGTCGATCAGGCCGTCGGCGATATTTCGTCCGATCAGGACAAGTAGCCGCCAGTGCCATGCCGTGTGATTGCGCGGTCCGAGGCGCTGTGCGACAAGCTTTGGAACAAACCCAATACAGGCTTATCCATGATTCGACGATCCGCCCTGGCGGCCGCTCTGATGTCGCTCGTCCTATTCAGTTCTGCTCAAGCTCAGCAACAGACGTGGGAAGAATTTCTGGAGGGCGTGAGAGCTGAGGCAAGCGCTGCCGGGATCAGCGAAGCAACGCTGGCTGCAGCACTCAACGGACTGCAGCCGATCCCGCGCGTGATCGAGTTCGACCAGCGCCAACCCGAAGGCACCGTGACCTTTGACGAGTACATGAAAAGCAGGGTTCCGGCCGAACTGGTGACCACGGCCCAGCAACGTTTCGCCGAACACGAGCCGCTTCTGGTGGCCATCGCCGATCACTACGGTCTCGACCCAGAGTTCATCGTGGCACTTTGGGGCCTGGAAACACGATTCGGCAGCTACACAGGCGGGTTCAACGTGATCGCCTCGGTCGCAACCCTGGCCTGGGATGAACGGCGCAGCGCCTTCTTCCGTGAGGAGTTGATGAATGCCCTCAGGATCCTGGACGAGGGCCATATCGCGCTTAGCCGCATGATGGGTTCCTGGGCCGGGGCCATGGGTCAAAGTCAGTTCATGCCCTCGAGCTTCGCGACCTTCGCCGTCGACTGGGATCTCGACGGCCGGCGTGACATCTGGGGCACGAAAGGTGACGTCTTCGCCTCGGCTGCGAACTATCTCTCACGCTCGGGATGGCGCGCCGGTCTGCCGTGGGGCGGGCCTGTGGCTTTGCCTGCTGGCTTCGACACCAGCCTGGAGGGCAACCGAACGACGATGCCCCTGGCCGACTGGCTGGACCTGGGCGTGACGTGGCTCGGGCAGGGCCCCGAAGTGGCCTGGGATGAAGAAGCATCGCTGGTGATGCCCGGTGGTGAAGATGGCCCGGCCTGGCTGGTGTTCGAAAACTACAGAACAATCCTGAAATGGAATCGGTCTGACTACTTCGCCATGTCCGTCGTGACCCTTGCGGATGCGATTGCCGGTCGATAAGGTCCCCAAAACTACCACATATGGCGTTTTGGATGCCGTCGACCTCACTATTTCGCAGCCCGGCCGTCTATCTCGCGCCTCTCTTCGCCCTCGCCATGCTGCTTTCGGGTTGCACCGAGACGGTTGCGGCCGTGACCGTCATCAAGGAGTTCACGCCGCCGCCACCAACCGGCACATACAAGGTCGGCAATCCTTACGAGATCAACGGCATCTGGTACTATCCGGAAGAAGACCCCTATTACGACGAAGTCGGAATCGCGTCGTGGTATGGCGAGCCCTTCCACGGCCGCACGACGGCCAATGGCGACATCTACGACATGAATGAGCTGACGGCGGCGCACAAGACGCTGCCAATGCCGATCTATGTTCGTGTCACGAACCTCGAGAACGGTCGATCACTCGTTCTGAAGGTGAATGATCGTGGGCCCTTTGCCGAAGGACGCATCATCGATGTCTCCAGGCGGGCGGCACAGCTGCTCGATTTTTCGGTTCAGGGGATTGTTCAGGTCCGCGTTCAGGTTGTGGACTACGAGACCGGACTGACATATGCCGAGCTTGAAGGTGGCGTGGAACCCCAGATACCCGGCGAAGACGAGCTGCTTGTCGTGACGGCCGACGACAACGTGACACTGACCAACATCGAAGTGCTGGGCGAGCGGTTCGTGCAAGTTGGCGCCTACAGTGACGCCGACAATGCCTTTGTCGTCAGCAATGCACTGACCGATCTAGCTGACGTTCAGGTTCACCGTGTTACTAGCGAGAACTCCGTCCTTTATCGCGTGAGACTGGGTCCGTTCGCGACAGAGAACGATGCCGAAGTCGTGCGGCGGTATGTCGCCATGCGCGGTTATCCAGAGGCCTTGATCGTCGTCGACCCCTGATTTTCTGGCCTTCGTAGGGCTGACAGGCCAGAATTTCGCCGTAACCCATGTTGAGAACTGGTGCTCAGCCCAACCATGAGCCGTCCATGACCGCACGAATCCTGCTTGTTGCCATCGTCCTGTTCGTCCTTGTTGCTGTTTCCGGCCAGGCGAGAGCCTTTGACACGACGGCGCGGGAGGCAATCCTGATCGAGGTCGAAACAGGAACCGTGCTGCTGGAAAAGAACTCCCAGGAAATCACGTTCCCGTCTTCGATGACCAAGCTCATGACGATCTATCTGCTTTTTGAGCGCCTGGCAGAGGGATCGCTGAGCCTAACCGACACTTTGCCGGTAAGTGAAAAGGCCTGGCGCATGGGCGGGTCCAAGATGTTTGTCGAGGTCGACACCGATGTGACGGTCGAAGACCTGATCCGCGGCATCGTGGTGCAATCGGGCAATGACGCGACCATCGTTGTTGCCGAGGGCCTGGCGGGCTCGGAAGACGCCTTTGCGCGGTTGATGACCGACAAGGCGCGTGAGATGGGCATAATGGCAACATCATTCCAGAACGCTTCGGGATGGCCCGATCCGAATCATGTCACAACCGTTGCCGATCTTGCGATCCTGGCCCAACGGCTTATCGAGGACTTTCCGCAGTACTACGGCTACTACTCGGAAACTGAGTTCACCTTTAGCGACATCACCCAATCGAACCGGAATCCGCTACTCTACGCCGGAATTGGCGCCGATGGCCTGAAGACCGGCTACACCGAAGCCGCAGGCTACGGCCTGGCTGCCTCGGCTACCGAAGGCGACCGACGGCTTATCCTCGTAGTCAACGGCTTCGACAGTTCACAGGCACGAGCGTCGGAAAGCCAGCGTATCCTCGAGTGGGGCTTCCGGGAGTTTGACACCTACGATCTGTTCGCCGCGGGCGAACCGGTCAGCGAGGCCGAGGTCTGGCTGGGTAATAGCGCCGATCTGCCTCTTGTGCTGGCTGAAGACCTTGAGGTCACCCTGTCGCGCGAGGCACGTCGCGATATGGTGGTGAAGGTCGTCTACGACGGGCCGATCCCGGCACCGATCGTCGAGGGCGCTCCGATCGCAAGCCTGGTGATCGAACTGCCCGATATGGAGCCGGTCGAACGCACGCTTCTCGCCGGAGCCGATGTCGGCGAGCTGTCGTTCTTTAGCCGACTGGGAGAATCCATCGGCTATCTGATCTTCGGCCCCCCTTCAACACCGTGACAACAGGCCGATTCATCACGCTGGAGGGCGGGGAAGGGGCCGGGAAGTCTACCCAGATCCAGCGCCTGATAGCTTGGCTCACGAAAGAACAGGGCCATCAGGTCATCGCGACCCGGGAACCGGGCGGGTCTGACGGGGCCGAGGCGATCCGTGAACTCCTGGTCAACGGCGAGGTCGACCGCTGGGATGCCGAAACCGAGGCTCTGCTGCATTTTGCCGCCCGCAGGGATCACGTTGAGCGCCGGGTACGGCCCGCTCTTGAGGCCGGGATCTGGGTGGTCTGTGACCGATTTGCGGACTCAACACGAGCTTATCAGGGCATCGTGCAGTGCGCGGGACTCGACTATATAGAAGAGCTCTACCGCCTGACACTCGGGGGCCTAGCGCCTGACCTCACACTTATTCTCGATCTCCCTGTTGAGCTGGGACTGGAACGGGCCAGGGAACGTGGTGGTAGTGACCGTTACGAACGTATGGGACTGGCGTTCCATGAAGCACTTCGCGAAGCCTTCCTCGTGATCGCCGCAAAACACGCAGATCGGTGTGCCATCGTTGATGCAACCGGCAGCGTCGATGAGATCGCGGCACGTCTTCGCCATGTCGTGAGCACACGATGGCCGTGAGAGACGACGATCCCGTCGCCCTCAGGGAACACCCAGACTTTCCCGAAAGCCAAGCACCGGCTCCTCGGGCCAACGCGGACCTGCTGGGCAATGCCGAGGCTGAACGAAGCCTGGCCCAGGCCGCCGCCGACGGCACGCTGGCCGGCGCCTGGCTGATTGGCGGGCCCGAGGGGATCGGCAAGGCAACTCTGGCCTATCGCCTGGCACG
>CEUN01178534.1_pt1 | contig 33087 bp, 31 predicted proteins | sample 361501 | NCBI WGS metagenome assembly CEUN01 (sample SAMEA2622801, study PRJEB7988) | marine metagenome | biome: marine biome (ENVO:00000447); feature: marine epipelagic mixed layer (ENVO:xxxxxxxxx); material: "saline water (ENVO:00002010), including plankton (ENVO:xxxxxxxx)" | depth 120 m | reverse complement strand
CAACGGTTTTCGAGACCGCCCCGTTCGACCACTCCGGCATCTCTCCGTGAAAGAAACTTTGCCCCGGTAAGGGCCTGTAATTAGGTTCGAACGGACACTAGCCGAAGCTGCATTATGCTGCAAGAATTCGTTCAAATGTTGCTGAAGAAACGGTTAAACTACCATCAAATAAGTTCCCCCAGTCTCCAATGATAGCAAACCAAGCACCACCCCCAACGAAACCACTCCCGACTATCCCTTTTGTCGATATCGGCAGCAACGGCCCGATTGCCCTTTTTGAGAACGAACCTGCACGTGCCGAGGAGATTGTGCGCCTCGGGCGTGAAAAATACGGTTCTATAGTTATCGGATTTCTAGACCAAGTGTCAAAACATTGGGCAGCGTCTGCGGGAAATCCGTATGTCGACGAAATTCGCCATATGGCCAGACAGATGCCACCCGGCATCTGGTTCATGAACCTTTGTCTCGAATGGGCGTGCACCAGCGGCGTGATGAATGATCCAACAGCGCCCGGCATGCGCCTCCTTCGAACATTGGATTGGCCATTTCACGGTCTTGGCCGCAATCTCGTGATTGCCAAACAAGAGGGTCCAGCCGGCTCGTTTCTCAACCTCACATGGCCAGGCTTTGCTGGCACCGTTCAAGGCATGGCGCCTGGCCGTTTTGCACTGGCACTAAACCAGGCTCCGCTCGTTCGGCATCTTTCACTACCGGTCTATGTAGATTGGTTAGTCAACCGCATCAAAGTCTTTTCTTCAAAACGTATTCCACCGTTATTTCTGCTGCGTTGTGTTCTCGAAACCTGTCACAGTTACGCGCAAGCCCGTGACTTATTGGAGACAACGCCGATCGCATTACCGGCAATTTTTTCACTGGTCGGCACAGAGACCGGGGAAGGCTGCGTAATCGAGCGCCTAGAGCGCCGCGCTGTCGTGCACGAAGGTCCCGCCGCAGCTGCCAATCACTGGGCTGGCATGACATTCCAGCCAGGCAAGCCACGCGGCAGAGAGAGCTTGCGCCGTCACCGTCTAATGAACGGGTTCACGCGCAGTCACGTCGAAAATTTCGACTGGCTGAATTTCCCGATCCTTAATGAAGACACGCGCCTTGCGATGTCCGCGAATCCAAAAGCCGGCGAACTTCGAGCACAAGGTTTCGAAGCGGATGGTGCCGCGACCGCGATATTCGACCTAAAGGAACGAACCAATAAATAGAGTTCAGTTATAGTAATGCCTCTAAAACCGTTGACTTCGTTTTGCTTGTCAGTATATTCCGATCTCGTTTCGCGGACCCTATTTGGCCCGATGTTTTGTATGCGCCCATTTTTACCGGGCAAATCAGTACGAAAGAGAACGTTCAGATGTTCGCAGTAATCAAAAGCGGCGGCAAGCAATACAAAGTCGCCAAAGACGACGTCATTCGGGTCGAGAAAATTGACGCCAAAGAAGGTATGACCGTGAACCTCAATGAGGTGTTGATGGTTGGCGACACCAACGGTCAGACTATTGGCGCACCGCTAGTCGATGGCGCTGCCGTATCGGCAACGGTCCTTGAACAGATGCGGGACCGTAAAATTATTGTTTTTAAAAAGCAGCGGCGGCAAAACTACCGCCGTCGCAACGGTCATCGACAGCATCTGACCGTGCTGCGAATAGACGATATCCTGACTGGTGGCAAAAAGAAGGCCGCTGTCAAAAAGAAAACCGCATCAAAAAAGAAGGAAGCGACCGCTTCTGAAGAAGCGCCCGCCGCTGAGAGTGAAAAGGAGTAGCACACCATGGCACATAAAAAAGCAGGCGGCAGTTCACGAAATGGCCGGGATACTATAGGCAAGCGCCTAGGGGTTAAAAAGTTTGGGGGCGAAGTCGTCATTCCAGGCAACATCCTAGTACGCCAACGTGGTACAAAGTTTCATCCCGGCGACAATGTTGGTATGGGTAAGGATCACACGCTTTTCGCACTGGTCGAAGGGCAAGTGAAGTTCCACAAGACACGCAGCCGAACGACAATCTCGGTGGCTCCGGCGGCCTAGGGACACCCCACAGTCGCGAAAGCGCAGAGGGGAATGGTTCACCATTCCCTTTTTTATTTTGAGCAATGGTTGGCCCGGACGGAAATCATGAAATTTCTTGATCAGGCAAAAATTTATGTGAAAAGTGGTAACGGCGGCAATGGCTGCATCTCGTTTCGTCGCGAAAAATATGTAGAGTACGGCGGACCTAACGGTGGCAACGGTGGGCGCGGCGGCGATGTCATCGTTATGGCGGTTGGTGGGCTTAATACCCTTATAGATTTTCGATATAAACAACATATCAAGGCTGAAAACGGTAGACCTGGTCTCGGCAAGGATATGACCGGCGCTGCAGGAAAAGCCGCAATCGTCAAACTACCGGTCGGCACTCAGATATACGCGGAGGACAATAAAACCTGTCTTGCCGACCTGACTATCGAAGGCCAAAAAACAAGGCTTCTTGTCGGTGGCGACGGCGGCTATGGAAACTCACACTTCAAATCTTCGACTAACCGTGCACCCCGCCGAGCAGATCCGGGCCGCCCAGGTCAAGAGTTGTGGATTTGGCTCCGTCTTAAGCTTTTAGCAGATGCAGGTCTCATTGGACTACCTAATGCAGGTAAATCGACATTCCTCGCCGCCGTAAGCCGAGCCAAACCGAAAATCGCTGACTACCCGTTCACAACCCTCCATCCCCAATTAGGGGTCGTTTACCAGGATGGTGTCGAATTCATACTTGCAGATATCCCGGGTTTAATTGAGGGGGCGCACGCAGGACACGGACTCGGCGATCGGTTTCTAGGCCATATCGAACGTTGCGGGGTTATCTTGCATTTAGTCGACGGCACACAAGAAGATGTTGCGGCAGCCTACCAAACCGTGCGCGATGAATTAGAGGCGTACGGGTCCGGCCTAGAAGACAAGCCAGAGCTTGTCGCGCTCAACAAATGCGACGCGCTGCTTGACGAAGAAATCGAGATTCGCCGGGCCAAACTAGCCGCTGCCTGCGGACGGGAAGTTTTGACTCTATCCGGTGTTTCAGGCGAGGGTGTCGAAGATGCACTCCGCCAGCTATGGGCAATCATTCGCGCCGAACAGGACGATAAAGAAGAAGCGGTCGCCGCCGAGGTAGCCCGCCCTTGGAACCTTTGAGTCAAACCAGATGTCCGATCAAATTTCCGATGCTAAACGTCTTGTCGTCAAAATCGGTTCAGCTTTATTAGTCGACGAAGATAGCGGCAGAATCCGGACAAAATGGCTCGACGCGTTCGCCGATGATGTAAACAAAGTACGTGCCGCGGGAACAGATATTTTAGTTGTTTCCTCGGGTGCTATTGCCGTTGGGCGGCGACACCTTGGCCTTACGCATGGCCCGATTCGGCTCGAGGAAAAGCAGGCCGCCGCCGCTAGTGGACAAATTCAATTGGCACACGCTTATCAGGAGGCACTCGCCCGACACAACATTTCGGTTGCTCAAATCTTACTCACACTCAGCGATACTGAAGAACGTCGCCGGCATCTGAACGCCCGCTCAACGATCTCTCAACTGTTAACGCTTGGGGCCGTGCCGGTGGTTAATGAAAATGATACAGTCGCGACCACTGAAATTCGCTTCGGCGATAACGACCGTTTAGCAGCACGTGTCGCGGCAATGATTAGCGCAGATACTCTGGTTTTGCTTTCCGACATTGACGGACTGTACGAGCGCGATCCCAGACAGGATCCTAAAGCCACCCATATTGCCCGCGTGGATGATATAACTCCCGAAATCGAATCGATGTGCGGAAAAGCGCCAACCGGTTATTCGTCGGGCGGCATGGAAACTAAAATCAAGGCCGCAAAAGTGGCAATGGCAGCTGGGTGCCGGATGGCAATCATGAATGGCGTCGACAACCACCCTTTAAGAAGGCTGTCAGCAGATGCCCGGTCCACGTGGTTTATCCCATCCGCCACACCGCTCACTGCCAGAAAACGTTGGATCGTTGGCTCACTCAATCCCGTCGGCGAGTTCGTCATTGACGACGGTGCCAAACGAGCGTTGAAACAGGGTAAAAGTCTGTTGCCGGCCGGCGTTGTCCGCGTCGAGGGTAAGTTCGAACGTGGCGATTCGGTAATTGTTCGATGCAAATTGGGACGCGAACTGGCCCGCGGCCTTTCAGCTTATTCACACAAAGATGCTGCGCGAATTGCTGGCCGCAAAAGCATTGAAACCGCAGCCATCCTAGGCTATCGCGGGCGCGATGAGCTAATACACCGCGATGATTTAGTACTCACTATCTAACGTATGCCATCGCCAATAGGAAATATGCTTTCTTAGTGAGGTAGGCTGAAACGTCAAAGATGATCTAAGTCTTCGCAGAAAACAGTTGCAGAATATAGCACCTTGCTACTGAGTATTTTTAAGGCCCATCGGTCATAACAGAAATTTCCTTTACAGCGGTATGTGCGTCGAGGTAAGCAAATTTTGGTGCGCTAGATTAATCAATCCGATAGGATCTATTTCCCTATGTGAAACATAGCCTGTCAAAATATGAATTTTTGAGATTGATACGATGACTTCTCTATCCGACGCAGACGCATCGGTCGAAAATCTTGTTAAAAAGATTGCTGTTAATGCAAAAAAGGCTAGCCATACCCTCGGCCTCGTCGATGGAGCAACCCGCAACGCCGCGCTGCTATCAGCCGCGAATGCCATTCGGAAATCTTGCTCATTTATCTTAATGGCTAACGAAAAAGACATGACATTCGCTCGGGCAAAGGGATTATCGGACGCTATGTTAGACCGGTTGCTGCTGAACGGTGACCGGATCGAATCCATGGCCAAAGGTATAGAAAACATTGCTGCGCTGCCCAATCCGCTTGGTCGCACAATTGACGAGCGTGAACGCCCAAACGGCTTAAAAATCGCGCGTGTCAGCGTGCCATTGGGTGCCATTGGTCTAATCTATGAATCGCGTCCAAACGTCACAGCAGATGCTGGAGCGCTTTGCCTAAAATCCGGTAATGCTGCGATATTGCGCGGCGGTTCGGAAAGTCTCCATTCGTCGACAGCAATTGCACAATGCCTCAAAGACGGTCTGCGCAAGACCGGTTTACCGGAAGCTGCAATTCAACCAATCCCAATCCGGGATCGGGCAGCAGTTGGAGCGATGCTTCGGATGTCGGATCTGATCGATTTCATAGTGCCACGTGGTGGGCGCAACCTAATCGAGCGTGTTATGGACGAATCACGTATACCAGTAATCGCTCACTTGGACGGCAATTGTCACGTCTACCTGCATGCCGAAGCGGACACCCAAATGGCCCGCGAAATCGTCTTAAATGCTAAGATGCGGCGAACAGGCATTTGCGGTGCAACTGAATCCTTGGTCATTGATGAAGCTGCTTTGCCAGAGCTATTGCCGCTTATCGTTGACGATTTAACCGCCTCAGGCTGCGAAGTCCGGGGTGACGCCAGTGCACAAAAAGTTGATCAAAGGATCGTTCCCGCGAGCGACGATGATTGGGGTGCGGAGTATCTCGACAAAATTATCTCAGTACGGGTAGTCGATAGCCTAGAAACCGCCATTGACCATATTAACCGTTACGGCTCTCGCCACACAGATTCAATCGTAACGCAAAACAAAGCGGTTGCGGAACGCTTCTTATCACATATAGACAGCGCGATCGTTTTGCATAACGCATCTACCCAATATGCAGATGGGGGAGAGTTTGGCATGGGCGCCGAGATAGGAATCGCCACAGGAAAGCTGCACGCGCGAGGTCCGGTTGGTGCAGAACAATTAACGAGCTATAAATATATAGTCCGCGGCAACGGTCAGTGCCGGCCATGAGATTGCCTGGGCGACACACGATAATAACTCTTTCATGTAATGATAGGTATCAATAGCAGGAATCGTGCGATCGGCCTCCTCGGCGGGTCTTTTAACCCGGCGCATGATGGCCATTTGATGATAAGCTTGATCGCGCTGAAAAGACTGCAGCTTGATGAAGTCTGGTGGCTCGTATCGCCGCAAAATCCATTAAAGCCAGCTGCCGGAATGGCACCCTTTGCGCACCGCCTTACCAAAGCAAGAGAGATTGCCAGCCATCGCCGCATAATTGTCAGCGACATAGAGCTCCGCCTTGGAACACACTACACCCGGGACACACTGAAACGTCTTTGCGCGCGCCGCCGCCATCAAAATTTTGTCTGGTTAATGGGCGCCGACAATTTGGTCCAGTTCCCAAAATGGGAAGGTTGGAAAGAAATCTTTAACACGGTCCCCATTGCGGTTTTCGACCGTCCCACCTATTCTTCAAGAGCCCTCGCTGGGGTTGTGGCGACACGTTTTGCGGACCAGCGAATACCTGAGAGAGACGCTTCCGGTCTTGTTCGGAGAAATGCGCCGTCTTGGGTATTTCTGCACTCTCGGCTAAATCCAGTCTCCGCAACGGAAATTAGGGCTAAGGATTCTAACCCAGTAAATTAAAAATTAGCTCTTGAAAAGATGAATGAATGCAACGAATTCCAAGGAAAAAACCATAACTAAACCAGATCCAATCCCACCTTCATCCCAACAGCTTATCGAATTAATTGAGCAATCGCTCGATGACGATAAAGCGCTCGATATCGCTTCTATCAACTTAGCGGGCAAAAGCAGTATCGCCGATGCAATGATTGTCGCCAGCGCCGAAAACGTCCGGCAGGTTGGTGCGATGGCAGATCATCTCCGCGAAAAGTTGAAAGCTGTGGGCATTAAAAACATATCGATCGAAGGCCTTGAAAATTGCGATTGGGTCTTGATCGACAGTGGAGACATAATTATCCATATTTTCCGTCCAGAAGTCAGAGATTTTTACAATCTCGAAAAGCTTTGGGCCGGAACCTTGCCGGAAACGCCGGACGTTACGGTAGCGCGAAACTGAAGCAACATTATGCGGACCCACATAGTTGCTGTTGGTCGACTGAAGCGGGGACCTGAAGCTTCACTTTACGAGCATTTTGCAAATCGCTTGCGGCCACCAGTTCATCTCCACGAAGTAGAAGACCGCAAAATTAATAACCCATTGCGGCGTAAACGCGAAGCTAAATTGATTACTTCAGCCATTCCAAAGGGTGCAAAGACCATTGTGTTAGATGCAGCCGGCCAGAATTTGACGAGCCACGAATTCTCGAATCGCCTAACGAGTTGGCGAGATACAGGCACACAGGATCTTGTTTTCATAATCGGCGGCGCGGACGGTTTGACAGCAGAGATTCGAACAAAGGCAGACCTCACATTGTCATTTGGCCAATTGACTTGGCCCCACCTTTTGTTGCGCGGCATGTTAGCGGAGCAACTCTACCGCGCGCAGCAAATTCGTGCTGGTCATCCATATCATCGCTGTTAATGCGGGAGTATTTGCACTTGAACCGACATTACATAAAATGGCGCAAGATATGACTGAACATATAGCATCAAAACCCACGGTATTGTGTATTCTGGATGGTTGGGGCGATGGGCCAGACAGCTCAACGAATGCGATCACCAGAGCCCATACCCCAAATTGGGATGCTTTGTCTGCCGAAGGCCTTGAAGCACATCTTAACGCCTCCGAACATCATGTCGGCCTGCCAAAGGGCCAAATGGGTAATTCGGAAGTGGGCCATATGAATTTAGGCGCCGGGCGGATTGTGTTGCAGGACCTACCCCGTATTGATAACGCAATAATCGACGGATCTTTAGCCCGGAATCCAAAACTGAAAGCATTTCAAGACACTTTATTGAAAAGCGGCGGCACCGCCCACCTAATAGGATTAATGTCGCCTGGAGGTGTGCACTCCCATCAGTTGCAGATCGCCGCAATCGCGAAGATGCTAACGGATGCCGGCGTGCCTGTCCAAGTACACGCATTACTGGATGGCCGAGATACGCCACCTTCTTCTGCTGCACAGTATCTGACCGATTTTGGCGAAGCGTCAGGCGGTATTCAGATTGCGACAATTTGCGGCCGCTATTTCGCGATGGATCGAGACAATCGTTGGGACCGCGTGATGCGGGCATACGAACTCCTCGTTGACAGCCGGGGAAAGCGGGCCAACGATGCTGTCGAAGCCATAAATACTTCGTACGAGATGGGCACCACGGATGAGTTCGTCGAGCCAACCGTGATCGGCGATTATACCGGAATGCAGGACGGCGACGGCATCTTGATGGCAAATTTTCGTGCTGACCGCGCACGCGAATTATTGACGGCGCTTTTAGACTCAACCTTTGACGAATTTAATCGCGGACGGATCGTCAATTTCGCTTCAACACTTGGCCTGGTCGAATATTCCGATGCTCTCAAACCGTTAATCAGTCCATTATTCCCTGCGATCGAATTAGAGAATGTTTTTGGTGAAATACTAGCAAGGTCCGGTCGCAAACAGCTCCGGATCGCAGAAACAGAAAAATACGCCCATGTCACATTCTTTTTTAACGGTGGCCGGGAGCAGAAATTTGCCGGCGAGGAGCGCATGCTTATCGCGTCACCAGACGTCGAAACCTATGACAAGAAGCCTGAGATGTCGGCGCCTGAAGTTACAGACAAACTCGTGGCGGCAATTCATTCGGGTACGTTTGATTTCATTCTAGTCAATTATGCCAACACAGATATGGTTGGACATACAGGCGATTTCGACGCCGCCGTAAAAGCAGTCCAAACGGTAGATAGTTGCCTCGGACGCCTGCGTAAAGCCGTCACAGATGCCTGCGGTACCATGTTGGTCACAGCGGATCACGGCAACGCTGAAATGATGGCTGACCCCGCATTGGGGACCCCTCACACTGCCCATACCAAGAACTTGGTGCCAGTTCTACTCATAGGCGCTGCCCCGGGCATTGGCGCAATAAAAGACGGTTGCCTTGCTGATGTCGCCCCAACAATGCTAGCACTCATGGGCATCCCGAAACCAAAAGAAATGAGTGGCCAGTCCCTTCTTATTGAAGAGGATCAGGAACGTGTGGCCATTTAACGTTCTTCACTTTGTGGGGTCGGTATTAGTTGGATTTACCGTTTTCAGCCCTTTTGATAAGGCGCATTCGCTAGACAAACAAAAGCTTAAGCAGATTGAGCAACAGATTGAGTCTCAACGGCAGGAACGGCATATTCTTGACAGCGAACGCCGCGCCTTAGATCGAGGTGTATCGTCATTGCGCCGAAACCTGATCCGGGCGGCGAGGACCGCCCAGGAACACGAAACTTTCTTGAATCGCCTTGAGGAAAAACTGCCAAAACTCGAAGCCAAATCAAAGATGCGCACCGCCGCTCTTCAGAAGCAAAGACGCCAGATGATGGAAACGCTAACTGCACTGGAACGCCTCTCACGAAACCCGGCGCAGGCGCTGTTGCTATCGGATGCAACTCCCGTAATTATTGTCCGTACCGCAATCTTGCTTCGCGCTGCTATACCTGCGCTGCAAGCGCGCGCGGTCGCACTCAAAAACGATCTCTCTGAAATCCAATCCACCCGAACCGAACTGAAAGATCAGCTCCGTAAAATCAATTCCGCTAGCCGGATGCTCAATTTTGAGCAGAACCGGTTGAATGCTTTGATGGGACACAGAGCGGTTGAACGGCGGCGTATGTTGCGACAAACGGAGGAAGCGGATGCAAGATTGACGGCGCTGAACCAAAAAGCACAAAGTCTACGCGAATTATTCAGCAATTTCTCCAAGGAGCATCATTTCAAAAACGCTGAATCGAATGGTAAACCCACAATATTTCGACAACATTCCGCAGCGGCGCAAGCAACTCAGGGAGCGAGACGGGATATCCGCAATTTAAATCGCGGCACTATGACCCTGCCGGCCCGTGGGCGGGTTGTTGAACAATACGGTCAAAATACGAAGACCGGCAGCTCTTCAAAGGGTACTAGCTTTCGAACACGCTTAAGTGCACAGGTCGTCGCCCCATTCGATGGTAAAGTCGTTTTTGCGGGCCCGTTTAAAGGTTACGGGCAAATCTTGATTATACAGCATGGCGACGCTTATCATACGCTACTTGCAGGCATGCGACGGGTAGATGTTAAATTGGGACAGCACCTGTTGGCTGGTGAACCAGTTGGCGTTATGGGAACTCATAAAGAGGGAACGCGCCTTTACGTCGAAGTTCGCCGCAAAGGTCATCCGGTAAACCCGCTGCCATGGTTTGCTGCGACAAACGACAGGGTGCGTGGATAAATGGCTAAATACCTTAAAGCCTTTATGGCAATACTCGGCATTTGCGCCGTTATCGCTCTTTCCGGCTTAGTAACAGCAAAAGAAAAGGATCGTTCTGAGACCTACAGACTTCTGGAACTCTTCGGAGATGTTTTCGAACGTGTCCGTTCGGACTATGTGGAAGAAGTTTCAGATGAGGAACTGATTGAAGCAGCTGTTCGAGGGATGCTTACCAACCTCGACCCGCACTCAGCTTTTTTAAATCGCAAACATTTCCGCGACATGCAAGTTCAGACGAAAGGCGAATTCGGTGGCCTGGGCATCGAGGTAACCATGGAAGACGGCTATGTTAAAGTTGTTTCACCAATCGATGAAACCCCGGCGTCTCGTGCCGGCATGACGGCGGGAGACCTTATCACCCACCTCGACGGTGAACACGTTCAGGGTCTGACGCTTGGCGAAGCGGTTGAGAAAATGCGCGGCCCAGTTGACAGCAATATCACCTTGACAGTCCGGCGGATGTCAAAAAGTTTCGAAGTGACAATCACACGTGACAAAATTCGCATTCGTTCCGTGCGTAGCCGCACAGAAGGCAATGTAGGTTATGTTCGGATAACTAATTTCAGCGAACAGACGGAGTCAGGCTTAAACAAAGCCGTCAAAGAGATAAAAACCGAACTCAGTGACAATCTGACTGGTTTCGTGCTTGATCTCCGCAACAATCCCGGTGGATTATTGAATCAAGCGGTGCTCGTTTCGGATGCTTTCCTAGAAGAGGGTGAGATCGTTTCAACTCGGGGACGTGTGCAGGAAAAAGCACAACGCTTTCACGCTACTCCAGGCGACATAACTAACGGTTTGCCAATCGTCGTTTTGATAAACAGTGGCTCGGCTTCGGCATCAGAAATTGTCGCTGGCGCACTCCAGGACCATCGCCGGGCAGTGATTCTCGGCAATAAATCCTTTGGCAAAGGGTCCGTTCAGACGATAATTCCATTGGGCCAGAACGGTGCTATTAAACTCACAACTCAGCGCTATTACACACCGTCGGGCAGTTCTATCCAAGCCAAAGGAATCAAGCCGGATATCGAAGTCGCACAAGCAAGAGTTGAACCGCTTAAAGCAAATGACCGAGGTAAACGACACGAAGCTGACCTACCGGGCGCACTCGATACTGAACAATCCACAAAGGATAAAGACAAACTGGACGCCAAGGATGATAAAAATAATGGAGATTTGGCGAAGAAAAAATCACAAAAACGCATAGACTATCAACTTGCCCGCGCGCTCGACTTGTTGCGGGGGCTCGCGCTATACCGAAACCGAATGGCTAACTAGGATTATAAGACCCTGAAGCTCCCTTTCTTAAGCAAGCGAAACGAAACATCCGCCATCGACGATATCGGTGGGGAAGAAGTCGCTCATCTCAGGTCAAGTGAGGCCAATCCAAAGTCACCATGGATTTTTCTTCTGGCGGGCTGGGGCGGGGCCATTGCGCTAGTGGGCAGCATCGTGACATACCTTTGGATCGCCTCCGATAGTATCATGCGGGAGTTAAAGGAAGACCGTCCGCAGATAACCATTCAAGTCCAACCCAAGCGCCGAATCGTTGAACCACTAACAACCAAACAAAAACCCGCACCAGCACAAGCGGACGAGCGAAAGGAAGCCTCATCTAAAAACACAGAATTGGCCAATCAGGAACACGGAACGGCCGAGGAAGCTGCCAATAAACAAACTGAAGTCATGGCAGCAAACAAAAAACTCAGTGTAGCAAACGCCAAGTTAAACCCCCATCCGGACAAAAACCTGGTCGAAGAGAATAATCAAGGGCCTTTGCCAAAAATCGACGCCACGGGGCGGCAAGCGTGGCGCGTCTATGCTAGTCCTTTTAATATGGGCGACACGCGTCCGCGGATCGCTTTGGTTGTTATCCATCTAGGACTATCGCCTCAGATGACGCGGCGGGCGATTACTGGACTGCCTGCCTCAGTGACCCTTGGGTTTGCTCCCTACGCCCAAAGCCTCGGCGATTGGATTACTCAGGCTCGTAACGAAGGTCATGAAGTCCTACTTGGATTACCAATGGAACCGCATGATTACCCGAGCAACGACCCCGGCCCAAATGGCCTTATGTTGGCCAATAGCTTAGAAGAGAACACAAAGCGTCTCAACTGGGTCCTCAGCCGAGCTACGGGATATGTTGGTGTTTACAATTTTATGGGCTCACGCTTCGCAAATGAGAAACTTGCTTTGTTACCGATCGTGCAGCAATTAAAGGATCGAGGATTGATGGTTTTGGATAGTCGCGTAAGCCCTTCCTCGTTTCTTGGAGCAGCTGCCCGTCAAGTTGGCATACCTTATACAGTTGTCGATATTTCCGCCGATTCTGAACCCAATCGCGGCGCCATCGACAGGAAATTGCGCGAGGTGACCAAACTAGCGATAAATAAAAAGTCTACTGTCGTGATCGTACGGCCATATCCGATTACAATGTTACGCTTAAAGACTTGGCTGAATCGGCTAGATCCAAACCGAATTGTATTGGCGCCACTTTCGGCTGTCGCAACAATAAATTGAGGCCAAATCGTGACAGCGAAAGCGATAGACAATCGGCCGTTCCGGCATTGCGTGGGCATCTTTTTAATCAATTCAGAAGGCAAAATTTTTGTGGGCGCGCGCAACGATCTTCCAGGTGACCACTGGCAGATGCCGCAGGGCGGTATCGATGACGGCGAAACACCAGCAATGGCGGCTCTCCGCGAATTGGAGGAAGAAATCGGGACAGACAAGGCTGAAATAATTTCGGCATACGAAAACTGGATATACTATCGACTACCGCCGGAACTCTCGAAAATAGCCTGGAACGGCCGTTTTCAAGGACAGAAGCAAAAATGGTTCGCCCTTCGTTTTCTGGGCTCCGATGTGGATATTAATATTGAGACCGATCATCCAGAATTCCGTGCTTGGAAATGGATCGATTTAGACCAATTATCCAACACGACCGTGGAGTTTAAACGGGCCGCTTATGAAGAAATTCGAGCCGCGTTCCGGGACGTCGTTGAAAGGGTAAAGTCTCACCGCCTTTGACTTTCAAGGTATTTTTACTTTACCTTAATGAGGTGCGGTCTCGGTCAAGCTTGAAGAGCTTCACTGAGGTTTTTTTTGTTTTTTCGGCCATGCTGGAGGAAACGGCAATATGGCCTTACGGGGTAGCTGAGTTGATTGCAGAAGGCACTTCGACTTCAGGCGTGGCGGCATCTATCGCCGTCGATACGGCTGGCCGCTTAGGTTTGATCAAGTCTTCATTGCTGCGCCCGATAGAAACTTCAGCCTCTGCGACAGTTGCTGTCATCTTGCCCAAACCCAAAGCGTCTAATTCACTGCAAGCGCTAACAACGTTGCTGAGCATCGACAATGTAACTGAAACACAGAGACACGCAAAGTTAAGCCCGAACGAAGCCCCGCCGCTGAAAATTAAAGACCCAATCAGTGATAACAAGCAGTTAAGCCAACCATCGAACCCGAACAAAATTATCGATACGGGCAGGGCCACTCGTCTATCGACAAACGATATCCAGGAAAAGGCCGATGGTCCGGATAATAGGGCTTCCGCAGCTGGACCCAAGTTGATTCATGACGAAGACAAAAAAGGCCCCGATGGATTAACCGAAGAAGACCGCCAAAAAGTCGAGCAAATGAAACGCCGTGATGCCGAAGTCCGTGCTCATGAGCAGTCGCATGCCGCTGTCGGCGGCCCATTCGCTGGTGCCCCTAGGTTCCGGTTTGTCCGCGGCCCTGATGGCAAGTTTTATGCGGTAGCTGGTGAAGTCTCGATCGATACATCAGCAGTTCCAGGCAACCCACGCGCCACAATCCGCAAAATGCAACAAGTGAAACGGGCCGCCTTGGCACCACAGGAGCCTTCTGCACAAGATCGTCGTGTCGCAGCAGAGGCTGAGCGGAAAATCATTCAAGCGCGCCAAGACATCCGCGAAGAAGAGGACGAGAGAGTTAAAGAAGCACAAGGGAAACAAACGCGCCGGGAAGCTGAAGCTCAAGGACTAAGTCGTTCGATTACCCCAGAACCGGCTCCAACCTTTGATCCCGAGGCACGTTTCCGTTTTGCAAACCGAGGCACGGGCCCAGCGCCTAGTACGGGTCTTGCGGGTACAGGCGGCCTAGACGTAGATGCCTCAGACACAATCGATCCTAAGCAATTGTTCAGCATGGTCGCCTGACATCTGAATTTAATTAAAAAGCTCAAGGGGATTAAGCGTTGGAAACTTACTCCTCCCTTCGCCGGAACATGCTGGCACGAAGATTTGGGTGATGATCGACCTGATGCCTTCGCCCGCTAGTAACAGACGGCTGCATTTTATCCGAAGCGGTCTACAAGACCTAGGCATCATGGATACAAACCCGACTTTAAATCAGTCTACCGATTGTAAAAGATTGGCTTGCGGCGCAAACAATCATCAGGCCACCATAAGGTCTCTGATTGTGCCAAAATTCTAGTATATTGGTCCGTTAAATCGTGAGCGACAGTCAGCACATAATGGAACAAATTAAAATTTACACTCAGCTTGCATGGATAATCACAATCCTTTTCCTTCGATTTTTACAAATTTATCTTAAATTTAACCATAAACGGCTGATCCGGCGTTTTATATCAAACGTAAACAGTCGGACGCTGGTTATTATTGAGCAGAGGAGCGTATTTCCGCCGCAAACACCCTGAACAATTGACTAGATCGAAAAAGCAGTCTAAAGCCAGATCTAGCTGGGCATAACGTGCGCGAAGTAATCGTTCGCAAAAAAGCAGCATACGAGGGTGGGATGAATACAAATGAAAGACCACTGTCACCGCATCTGCAGATTTATCGGTGGCAATGGACCATGGCGCTGTCAATTTTGCATCGAGCAACAGGCGTCGCCTTGTCAGTTGGCACACTCTTATTGGTTGGTTGGCTACTAGCTCTTTCCGAAGGGCCTACCAGGTATGAAGCATATCAGACCTTTATCGGTCATTGGTTTGGTCGACTGCTTCTATTTGGTTGGACTTGGGCGCTTTTTTACCATCTTTGTAATGGTATCCGACATCTGTTTTGGGATACGGGCCGGGGCTTCGAACTAGATACTGCAGCCAAATCCGGTTATTTCGCATGTTTTGCTTCGGTGAGCTTGACCTTGATTGCTTGGATCGTTGCTTACTCAATGACGGGAACGGTGCAATGAGTTTACAATCGCCCCTCAGTCGTGTTCGTGGTCTCGGTTCTGCCAAAAATGGCACCCATCATTGGTGGATGCAGCGTCTAACCGCAGTCGCTCTGGTGCCACTTGTGGTTTGGTTTGCTATCGCCTTGATCGGCCTGACAGGGGACTCTTACGAAGTGGCCATCGCCTGGATGCGGTCACCCTTTAACGCCATCATGATGATCCTTTTGATCATTGCGACCTTTCATCATATGCAGCTCGGCCTGCAGGTCGTTATCGAAGATTACATCCACAACGAGGGCGCCAAGGTATTTCTAATGATTGGCCAGAAACTCATAACATTCGTGCTGGCCATTGCCGCAGGTTTTGCGGTGCTCAAGATTGCGTTTGGAGGTTAAAGTAAGGGCATGGCTATATCATACGAAGTAATTGATCATGCATACGACGTCGTCGTTGTAGGTGCTGGTGGCGCAGGCCTGCGGGCCACCGTTGGATTGGCAGAAGCAGGCTTAAAGACAGCTTGTGTTTCCAAGGTATTTCCCACTCGCAGCCATACTGTAGCGGCGCAAGGAGGTGTCTCGGCCTCCTTGGGTAATATGGGTTCGGACGACTGGCGTTGGCACATGTATGATACCGTTAAAGGGTCTGATTGGCTCGGTGATCAAGACTCTATTGAATACATGTGCCGCGAAGCGGTACCCGCCATTATAGAGCTTGAGCATTATGGGCTTCCCTTCAGCCGGACTGAAGATGGTAAGATTTACCAACGTCCATTCGGTGGAATGACGACAAATTATGGTGAAGGTATCGCACAACGGACATGCGCTGCCGCCGACCGTACTGGCCATGCAATGCTACATACGCTGTATCAGCAGTCTGTCAAACATCAGGTAGAATTTTTCATTGAGTATTTCGCAACTGATTTGATCATGGACGATGACGGCGCCTGCCGCGGGGTCGTTGCATGGAACCTCGATGACGGCACCATTCATCGTTTTGCGGCCAAAAAAGTCATTTTGGCCACGGGCGGATACGGACGTGCTTACTTTTCGGCAACATCGGCGCACACCTGCACCGGCGACGGTGGCGGAATGGTCCTTCGCGCGGGGCTGCCGATGCAAGACATGGAATTTGTCCAGTTTCACCCGACCGGTATTTACGGCTCTGGCGCCCTAATAACAGAAGGATCACGTGGCGAAGGTGGTTACCTGACAAACTCCGAGGGGGAGCGCTTCATGGAACGCTACGCGCCTTCCGCCAAGGACTTAGCATCGCGTGATGTCGTTAGTCGGTCAATGACTATTGAAATTCGTGAAGGCCGCGGGGTTGGCGGGGATAACGATCACATCAGCTTGCACCTTGAGCATTTGGACCCGGCCGTTATCGAGGAACGCCTCCCTGGCATTGCTGAGACTGCGCGTATTTTTGCAGGCGTCGATGTAAACAAAGAGCCAATTCCAGTCATCCCCACATGCCACTACAATATGGGCGGTATTCCAACAAACTACCAGGGTGATGTCCTGAATAAGACCAATGGCGACGCAACAACCGTGCCCGGCCTGATGGCAATTGGCGAAGCCGCCTGCGTCTCCGTACACGGCGCAAATCGCCTGGGGTCAAACTCGTTACTAGATTTAGTGGTTTTTGGCCGCTCGGCATCTAAACACTGTGCCGAGGTGGTGGATCCAAACGAAGCCATTCGGCCATTGCCCGAAGGTGGCGAACAAAAGTCACTCGACAGGCTCGACAAGCTCCGCCATGCCAAGGGCGAGGTGCGCACCGCTGATCTTCGTCTTGAAATGCAACGCGTTATGCAAAATAACTGCGCCGTCTTCCGGACAGGTGAAGTATTAGACGAAGGTGTCAAACTTATGCAAACGGCAATAGATAGACGGGACAACCTCCAGGTTACCGACAATTCAATGATTTGGAACTCTGATTTAGTCGAAACCTTGGAGTTGCAGAACCTTTTAGATCAATCGATGGCCACGATGGCATCCGCAGCTAACCGGACAGAGTCGCGCGGGGCGCACGCACGAGAAGACTATCCAGACCGCGATGACAAAGAGTGGATGAAACATACGCTTGCGTGGGTCGATCACGGTGGCAATGTCAAAATCGACTACCGACCAGTGGTCATGCAAACGCTTTCCAACGATGTACAAGCCTTTCCGCCAAAAGCACGGGTCTATTGAGGAAAAGTTAGATGGTCGAATTCAACCTGCCTGCAAACTCAAAGATAACCAAGGGCGTCACGCATAAAGGGACCGATGGCGCAAAGCGAGTTAAGCGGTTCAACATTTATCGTTGGAATGCTGACGATGGGCAAAATCCGCGCATTGATACATTCGAAGTCGATCTTGATAATTGTGGTCCAATGGTACTCGATGCTCTGATCAAAATTAAGAATGAGACCGATTCTTCCGTCACATTTCGTCGCTCCTGCAGAGAAGGTATCTGCGGATCATGCGCAATGAATATTGACGGCATGAATACTTTGGCCTGCACACGCTATATCGATGACAGCAAAGGCGACTGCACCATTTATCCGTTACCGCATATGTCTGTAGTAAAGGATTTGGTGCCAGACCTCAAAAATGCATACGCACAACTCGCGTCAATTGAACCTTGGCTTAAATCGAATGAGAACCCACCAGATCGCGAGCGCCTACAAACGCCGGAAGAACGAAAAAAATTAGACGGCTTATACGAATGCATTCTTTGTTATTCATGCGCAACCAGTTGCCCAAGTTATTGGTGGAATTCAGAACGTTACCTTGGACCAGCCGTCCTACTACAAGCCTATCGCTGGTTAGCTGATAGCCGAGACGATCATAAGGGGGAGCGCCTGGACGAACTTGAGGATCCTTTCCGGCTTTATCGCTGTCATACGATCATGAATTGCACAGCGACCTGCCCCAAAGGCCTTAACCCTGCCAAGGCCATCGCTGAAATTAAAAAGATGCTTGTAGAGCGACAAGGTTAAGGTTTATTGCGATAAAAAAATTTTAACCATATCGCTGCCCCATAATGAAACTTTTTGACCGTAGTTTTTTTTTCAATATCCACTCGCATAACAAGAGCGAGGAAATAGGCTATGTATGTGCCGGAACAGTTCGCTGTCACGGATAGACCCACACAGATTGAATTTATCCGGAAGACTGGATGGGGGCTCCTAACAGGCATCATTGACGGCGTTCCATTCGTTACTCACTTGCCGTTTTTAGTCGACGGCGCCGCCGGCAATGAAAAACTTGTTTCCCATATGGCTCGTGCAAATCCACATTGGGAATCCTTCACTAGCGGGAAGGCTCAGCTTGTCGTTTTTTCCGGACCACACGCATACATCTCGCCCAGTTGGAACAATTCAGACAAAGTTGTGCCAACATGGAACTATACGACAGCTCACGTCTACGGCACGCCCATCGTCATTGACGACCCTACCACCGTCTATTCCAGCCAGCTGGACCTCGTAAACTATCATGAAGCACAATACGAAACGCCTTGGCAGATGGAATCCGTTGATAACGAATTCTTAAACGGAATGCTGAAAGCGATTGTTAGTTTTGAAATACCTATCGAACAAATCCAGTGTAAGTTCAAAATAAGTCAGAATCGTCCAGCCGAAGACCAAATAAGCGTTATTGATGCGCTGAATGCTTCGACGGATGTTCATGCGACAGAAATCGCCAGCCTAATGAAGGGGCAATTATCAGAATCTGCTGATTAAGGCGCCCATCTTGCCAGGATGCATTAGACGATAAATACTGCCCCTCTATTTGGAGGATAAGTCTATGGCTCTTGTGCTTGATGATTCGCAGCTAAAACAATTTGACAAAGAAGGCTGGCTCTTTTTTGAAAACGTTTTTGAGGAAAACGAGGTCGAGCTCCTAAAAAGGGAAGCACAACGAATTTTTGCCATGGATCGTGAGGAAGTCTTTCGGGAGAAGGATGGGAAAACAGCCCGGACGGCTTTTGCGGCACAGAATTATAATGATCTCTATCATCGCCTCGCTCGCCACCCGCGGTTGGTAAACCCGGTAAAACAGCTGTTAGGTGGCGACGTTTATATGCATCAGTTCAAGATCAACGCGAAGGCCGCCTTTAATGGCGACGTTTGGCAATGGCACCAGGATTTTGGTGTCTGGAACCGGGACGATAAAATGCCAAAACCACGCGCTATGAATATTGCTCTCTTCTTGGAAGATGTTACGGAGTTCAACGGCGCCTTGATGTTCATCCCGCGCAGTCATCAACGCGGCGTCATAGAAGCTGGCCATGATCTGCAAACGACGAGCTACCCGCTATGGACTATTGACGACGAGACGATCACACAATTAGTCAAAGAAGGCGGCCTCATCTCACCCAAAGGAAAAGCTGGGTCTATTATTATGTTCTCCTCAAACCTAGTGCACAGTTCTCCTAGCAATATGTCGCCCTTTGACCGGACCATCGTCTATCTGTCGCTATGTCACGTTGATAATCATATCCGGCAGTTCAAGCGGGCAGAGTGGATCGCACATCGCGATTTCACGCCGATTGAATGTTTGCCGGACGATTGCCTACGAGACGCAGGCACTGTCACGGCGGAATAAACATAAAGATTCAAAAATTAATTTATATTTTAAATTTACGACTTTGTTTCGCCTGCTTCCTGAACGCGCCAAAGAGAAAAGCCCAGTTTGTGCCGGTATTGTCTATGCCGGCAAATTTGGTACAAGCGCGTCCAATTCCGGACACACACGTCATGGCACTTGCACAACTTTCGCCAGAGTGTGTGCTTGAGTCCTTGCGGCGCGACATTCCGGAGGGGCAACAACATATTTAGTCCAACGTGACCATCGACGAAACGACCGAAACCTATCGTGTTCAACATGATATTTTGGACAATTCGCACTGCCTAATACTCAGATCACCGATCGGCCGCATAATCCACATTCTAGCTAAATGCTTTTATGATCTGTTTTAGCTCGTCATAAACTCGAGAAACGCCTCCAGATAGGCACCCCTTGTTCTTTCATAAGGCAAACCACACCCAATCCATTTGACGAGAGAACCATAACTCAACACAATAACGATTATAGAAACACAGAAAACTGCAGATGGCTTCTAGGCGGACAAACCACTTAACTCCTGATGGAATACCACCGAGGTTAGCGGATAATGGTCCGTCATCATCTTGCATCGATAGGTAAGATCCGATTAACTGCCACTCCGTTGTGCCCATATCCTCACTATTTTGTCGATTAAACTCGACATTATGGCAACGGTTTTGCATACAACAGACATGTTCATCGCGGGTAATGAAAAAACAAAGTTATGAACTGCCAGCGGCAGGGGAGAGAATGCAAATTAAGTGGTTTGCAGCTTTAGGAGCGTTATACGCCCTTTTGTCCTTAACGTTCCCGGCTTCTGCTAGCAATGGTGATTATGGCCATTATATAGGCTTCCGCTTTATTGGAAGTTCCGCCCAAGTCGACGATACGACCGGGCAAAACTTTTCTGGTCCACTGAAGATAAATAAAAACAAAGATATCGTCGCAGGAAATGCTCTAATAATTGGGTATAGATGGAAATCCCTACCAATACGTTCCGATATCGAGATTGCCTACCGATATCGGTTTGATCACGATCTGCGTGACACAGGCATTCCATTCCACGGTTATGAGAACAACCTCGCTACGCTGAGTGGGCTCATTAACTTAACATACGAATATCGAAATTCTTCAAAGATTACTCCATATTTCGGCTGCGGCGTCGGTTGGGCGCAGAACCACGCCAGCGTCCGGCTTTCCGACTTGTCAAATGGCGGGGAAGAGAATTTTGAGGAAGGGACCAACAGTTTAGCCTGGGCCACACATCTAGGCATAACTTGGCGCTTTGCTGATCGTTGGGATACAAATGTGGGTTACCGCTTTATCAACTTAGGTGAGTTAGAATCCGGCAGATCCAATACAGGAAATTCCTTTACCGCCGAAAATTACTTTTCTCACGATGCCCTATGGACTGTGAACTATCGATTCTAGAACTTCGTTGAATATTTTGCCTCACATCAAAGACGGACCACTCGCAGCGTATCTGGCACTCCGAGATAGGGATGAAATCCAGGAAGATCCGCTCCAAACAGCAGCGGTCGAGAAACTCCAAAATCTTCATAACTCCCTAAAAAACTATCAGCCAGTTACGCAAATCGGCGGTTTCCTATCACGTTTCGGCTTTGGACGTCGAAAACCTGTGGCACCTCCGCGTGGACTATACATATTTGGACCAGCCGGGCGCGGAAAATCGATGTTGATGGATTTGTTCTTTGACGGCACAGACGTACCCAACAAACGCCGTATACATTTTCACGAATTCATGATCGAGGTTCACGATACAATCCACGCATGGCGCCAATCACCCGACAAACAGAAAAACGAAGTAGATCCTTTACCACACATTGCACGCGTAATGGCCAGAAAATCGACACTGCTTTGCTTTGACGAGTTTCACGTCGCGAATATCGCCGACGCAATGATTTTAGGGAGACTCTTCGAAGAATTTTTAGAGGCTGGTGTTGTCGTAATCGCGACATCGAACTTCGCACCAGATGATCTTTATATGAATGGACTACAACGCGGCCGCTTTTTGCCCTTTATTGATTTGATAAAAAGGCGCTTAGATTTATTAGAGCTAGCCTCACCAACAGACTATCGCCAAGCTCGTCTCAGCCGGATGCAAGTCTACCACTCACCGCTTAACGCAGATGCCCATCGCGCACTCGACTTGGCCTTTGCAAGGCTGACTGACGGGGCACGAACAGAGGCGGAAGCACTTACTGTGAAAGGGCGGACGATCGGCGTTCCTAAATCCGCGCGGGGTGTCGCCTTTTTTGAATTTAAAGACCTCTGCCAACAAGCACTCGGTGCCGAAGACTACATTGCCGTTGGCAATAAATTTCATACAATCGTCTTAAGCGGCATCCCAAAAATGAATAAAGAAATGCGAAATGAAGCTAAGCGATTTATGAATTTGATAGATGTTCTTTACGAAAAAAAGGTCAACCTTGTAGCGTCGGCGGATGCTATGCCAGAGAAATTATACGCTACTGGAACGCATGCTTTCGAATTTCAGCGAACGGTCAGCCGGTTGATGGAAATGCAATCGCCTGAATACATTGATCTCCCGCATGGAACTGCAAATAGATGAATCCAAATCCCATAAACGAAGATGAGTTCGTTGTCTTCCCCTCACTGCTGCGAAATGTTCTAACATCTGTCGTGTGTGTCGGTTTCTCGGCATACCTGATTCAACTGGCTCACACGAACCAAATGGAAATTCCAGCTGCTTACCTCGTCACCCTTATTTTAACAGCTGGTTCCGTAATCTTGCTTTCCGCACATTTTCCTGGTGCTTCACATTTGAAATTGACGCAGGAGGGCTTTGAGATTCGCGAGTTATACAAGTCCCGGTTTTTCCCCTGGGACGAAGTTACACAGTTTGTGGCTCGCCGTCGGTTCATGGGAACTACAGTTGAATTCACTTACGTTCACCCGGAGATTGGTCAAGCCGTTGAAGAGACACTGCCAACAGGATATGCCATTTCAGCTGCCAAACTCCTCCGCACCATGAACACTTGGCGAGACAATTATGGCAGCTGCTAATTAATAAGCCACGAAGCCTCATTGACATCACCCTACGAACTATCTCAATCGCTTGCCCTGTCTCACATTTCACTGTAGGACACAGACAGAATTTACGATTTCCACTGCAGCGGGCTGGCGGAGACCAACAATTTTTTGACATCGCCCGCATGCCTCAGATGATAGGGAAGCAACTTCATGGCACGCAACAAAATCGCACTCGTCGGCGCAGGGCAAATTGGCGGAACCTTGGCGCTACTGTCGGGACTAAAAGAACTGGGCGACGTCGTACTATTCGACATTGTAAAGGGAATACCACAAGGCAAGGCACTTGACTTAGAGCAAGCCTCCACAATCGAAGGCTTCGATGCCTCTATCAAGGGCGCGAATAGCTATGCAGCGCTCCGTAATTCGGACGTTGTTATCGTCACCGCCGGCGTTCCGCGCAAGCCGGGGATGAGCCGTGACGACCTTATAGGTATCAACACCAACGTCATGCGCCAGGTCGGAGCTGGAATCAAAAAATACTGCCCAAAAGCCTTCGTAATTTGTATCACAAATCCGCTCGACGTTATGGTTGGGATCTTGCGGGATGCTTGCGGATTGCCACATAATCGCGTTGTCGGTATGGCGGGTGTTTTAGACAGTGCACGGTTCCGTCTTTTCCTCGCCCAAGAATTCAACGTCTCGGTCGAAGATGTTACTGCCTTCGTCCTCGGCGGCCACGGTGATTCGATGGTACCCCTAGTGCGTTATTCGACAGTTGCGGGCATACCGGTGCCGGACTTAATAAAAATGGGTTGGACAACCAAACAGAAAATCGATGCCATCGTCCAGCGGACTGCAAATGGCGGCGGTGAGATCGTCGAACTTCTGGGTAATGGGTCCGCATTCTATGCGCCAGCATCCTCCGCGATAGCCATGGCCGAATCTTATTTGCGCGACAAGAAACGTGTTCTGCCATGCGCCGCCTATCTTAGCGGTCAATATGGCGTGAAGGGTCTCTATGTTGGAGTTCCAGTGGTTATCGGCGCCAAGGGCGTGGAACGTGTCGTAGAGATTTCACTTAACGCCTCCGAAAAAAAAGCGTTCAAAAAATCTGTAGGCCATGTACGCTCATTAGTGAATGTCGTAATGCGAATGGAAGCAAAAGAGAGGAAAGCGGCAAAGAAGAAATAGTCTTGCGATGGGTCTAACTCCGGGTCGTAAAATTTCTCTAACCTGTCGCAGCCATTCTGTGCTTTAAGAAATAAACTTAGAAACTGGGTTAGACGACACGGCGAACAGAGTTACCGGATGAATATCCACGAGTATCAGGCAAAAAGTATCTTGAAGAAGTTTGGTGCCAACGTACCGAATGGTGGCGTCGCCTATACTCCAGACGAGGCCATAAAAGTGGCGAAGGAGCTGTCTGGACCGATTTGGATAGTAAAAAGCCAAATTCACGCTGGCGGCAGGGGCGCAGGCCGGTTCAAGGACAGCCATTCCGATAACGGCGGCGTCAGAATTGGCAGGTCTATTCAAGAAGTTTCGCAGCATGCCGCAGCCATGCTGGGCCAAACACTCGTCACGAGACAAACAGGTGAGAGGGGTAAAGAGGTTAAGCGCATCTATATTGAAGATTACTGCAATATCGCACGAGAACTTTATATAAGTATGCTATTGGACCGCACCACGAGTCGCGTTACAGTCATGGCATCCACGGACGGTGGGGTAGATATAGAGGAAGTCGCCCAACGGTCACCTGAAAAAATTATCAGGGTCGCAATTGATCCGGTCTTCGGAATGGAAGGCTTTTACGCCCGACAAATTGCATTCGGCCTTGGTCTCAAGGGAAGACAGGTTTCCTCCGCAGTCAAACTCCTAAACGCAATGTATAAAGCTTTTACAGAGCTCGACGCATCATTAGTTGAGATAAACCCGTTAGTCGTTACCAATAGCGGTGAAGTGATTGCACTGGATGCAAAAATGAACTTCGACGACAACGCCCTATATCGTCAACCCGAAATTGCAGAAATGCGCGACGAAGACGAGGAGGACCCAACCGAATTAGAGGCGTCAAAACATGAGCTCAATTACATCAAACTTGAAGGCAGTATCGGATGTATGGTGAACGGCGCTGGCCTCGCCATGGCGACAATGGACATTATCAAATTATATGGTGGAGAAGCAGCGAACTTTCTGGATGTCGGCGGTGGAGCCACGAAAGACAAAGTCACCACTGCCTTTAAGATTATTCTTTCGGACCCAAATGTCGAAGGTATTCTCGTGAATATCTTTGGTGGGATCATGCGCTGTGACGTAATTGCCCAAGGTATTGTGGCCGCCGCTCGGGAAGTTAGTTTACAAGTTCCTCTTGTGGTCCGCCTAGAAGGGACGAATGTCGATCTAGGCAAGAAAATTATTAGTGAAGCTGGCCTCACCATTATCGCTGCAGATAATTTAGCGAGCGCAGCAGAAAAAATCGTTTCCGCCGTAAAGGAGACGCAGTAATGGCTGTCTGGATCAGCAACGACACGAAAGTTATTTGTCAAGGTTTCACAGGTAGCCAAGGTACATTCCACTCAGAGCAGGCGATAGCTTACGGCACTAACATGGTCGGCGGCTGTACACCGGGGAAAGGCGGGACCACACATTTGGATCTACCTGTCTTCGATACAGTCCTGGAAGCGGTTGATACCACAGGTGCCAATGCTACGGTAATTTACGTGCCACCTCCATTTGCAGCGGATGCGATTGAAGAGGCAATTGATGCCCAGATTCCCCTAATCATCTGTATAACCGAAGGAATTCCTCTCTATGACATGGTAAAAGTTAAGCGCGCACTGCAGACATCAAACAGCCGTCTGATTGGCCCGAATTGCCCAGGTGTTATCACGCCGGGCGAGTGTAAGATTGGAATAATGCCAGGTCACATTCATAAACGTGGCAAGGTCGGTATTGTTTCGCGCTCCGGTACATTAACTTATGAGGCTGTCTCGCAAACAACCGCTACTGGCCTTGGCCAATCCACCTGCATTGGCGTTGGCGGTGATCCGATTAAGGGTACGGATTTCATCGATTGCATCGAGGCTTTCCTGAGCGACGATGAGACAGAGGCCATCGTAATGATAGGCGAAATTGGCGGGACGGCCGAAGAAGACGCAGCGCAATTTGTGAAAAGTTCAAAAGTCAAAAAACCTATGTGCGGATTCATCGCCGGTCAGACAGCACCACCAGGCAAACGAATGGGCCACGCTGGCGCAATTATCTCCAGCGGCAAAGGTACGGCTGCTGACAAGATTGAAGTGATGAAGAGCGCCGGTATTTTTATATCGGATAGCCCAGCGACCATCGGCGAGACGATACTTGCCGCCATCAAAGGCTAGAACAATAGTATGGAGAACGAGGGGCGAACTTTGTGTCGCTTTTATCCCTAAGGAAACGGTTTCATGAGTTCAGATTTCAAGAGTAATTCCTATCTTTATGGCACCAATGAGACCTATTTGGCACAAATGTTTGCCCGTTACCTTAAGGACCCGGGATCGGTAGATTCCGAATGGCTGGACGTTTTTCAGGACCTTGGCGAGGACGAAAAGAACTTTTTGACCGAGCAAAAAGGAGCTAGCTGGGCGCCGCGTACAACATCGGTTATTGGTGGCAACGGAGATAGGCCTTCGATGTCGGATGCCACAGCGGGTGTGGAGCATTTACATTTTTCGCAAGATGTAAGAGGCATGCCCTACATGCCCATCGCCGCTGCGCCGGAACAAATCCGCCAAGCAACCATGGATTCAATTCGGGCCCTGATGTTGATCCGAAATTACCGCGTCCGTGGCCACCTGCATTCAAAACTTGATCCACTAGGTATAGTTAAGCCGCTACCGCATTCCGAACTAGACCCGGTATCCTATGGCTTTACGGAGGCCGATATGGATCGGCCAATCTTCATTAATTATGTACTTGGTCTCGAAAGCGCGACTCTGCGACAAATTGTCAAAATCCTGGAACAGACTTATTGCGGTAAGATCGGTGTGGAGTTTATGCATATCCAGGAACCGGAAGAAAAGGCTTGGATTCAGGAACGCATCGAAGGAATTCGCAACCGGACGAATTTTACTGATCTCGGCCGGCGCACGATCCTCGAACGGCTAACACAAGCGGAAGTCTTCGAACAATATCTCGACCGAAAATACACTGGTGCTAAACGATTTGGCCTAGATGGCGGCGAATCCACAGTGCCGTTGATTGAGCAAATTTTTAAACGCGCCGCGCAATTAGGGGTGGATGAAGTCATAATTGGTATGCCGCATCGCGGTAGAATTAATCTACTCGCCAACGTCATGTTGAAACCATACAGGGCGATTTTCTCGGAATTTCAGGGCAACACGGCGAACCCCGAAGACATGCGGGGTTCTGGCGATGTGAAGTATCACCTAGGAACTTCCGCCGACCGGGATTTCGACGGTAATAGCATCCACCTATCGTTAACCGCTAATCCCAGTCACCTCGAAGCGGTCAACACGGTTGTCCTCGGTAAGGTTCGCGCGAAACAGCGTCAGAAAGGTGACGAAGAACGCGAGAGAGTGTTCGGCCTCTTGCTGCACGGCGATGCAGCATTCGCAGGCCAAGGCATCGTCCCGGAAACCCTTGATCTTTCGCAATTGCGTGGCTATCGGACCGGTGGAACGATCCATCTTGTGGTCAACAACCAAATCGGCTTCACCACAAACCCCACGCATTCCCGTTCAGGACCTTATTGTTCAGATGTCGCCAAAATCGTTTCCGCACCTATCCTTCACGTCAACGGCGACGACCCCGAGGCGTGTGTGCACACAGCCCGCATTGCGATGGAATACCGCCAACGTTTCAAAAAAGATATAGTAATCGACATGTGGTGTTATCGTCGGCACGGACATAACGAATCTGACGAACCAGCATTCACACAGCCAATAATGTACAAGAAGATTAAGGAGCATCCGACCACTCGTGCGCTCTATGGCAGGCACTTGGAAGACGAGGGTCTCATCGAAAAGGGTGAAGCGGATCAGATGGTTCAGGATTTTCGTGCTCATCTTGACTCCGAATACGAAGCGGCAACCGGATACAAACCAAATAAGGCGGATTGGCTTGAAAGCCGTTGGGCCGGTATGGAACTTGCCAGTGGAGACGCAAGACGTGGCGAAACCGGTGTTGAACTCAGTCTCCTGAATGAGGTTGGCTACGCCCTCTCGGAGGTGCCGCAGAACTTCAATGTAAATTCTAAAATCGTTCGCCAATTAAACGCTAAACGTAAGATGATTGAATCCGGCGATGACATCGATTGGGCAACTGCAGAAGCGCTCGGACTTGGCACACTGCTTTGCGAATCGACACCTGTCCGACTGTCAGGTGAGGATTCTCAGCGCGGCACGTTCAGCCAAAGGCATGCTGTGCTAATTGATCAGTCGACAGAAGACCGTCATATACCACTCAATAATATTCGTTATGGTCAGGCGCCGTTCGAAATCATCGATAGTCCACTATCCGAATTCGGGGTCCTCGGTTTCGAATACGGCTACTCCCTTGCGGAACCACATTCGCTGGTCATATGGGAAGCACAATTTGGCGATTTTGCCAACGGAGCACAGGTGATCATCGATCAGTTTATCTCGTCCGGTGAATCGAAATGGCTCCGCATGAGCGGCCTCGTGTTACTGCTGCCACATGGCTATGAAGGACAGGGGCCAGAACACAGCTCAGCAAAGCTCGAGCGCTATCTTCAGCTCTGCGCGGAAGACAATATGCAGGTCGTCAATCTGACGACGCCCTCCAATTATTTTCATGTGCTGCGGCGGCAAATGCGGCGAGAGTTCCGCAAACCCTTAATCATAATGACGCCAAAATCGCTGCTGAGGCATAAACGCTGCGTTTCCTCACTAAAGCAGATGGAAAGCGGGACAACATTCCATCGCATTCTATGGGACGAAAGATATGGAACGAAATATCTTGAAAAAAACGAGAATATCCGGCGGGTCGTGCTTTGCAGCGGCAAGATCTACTACGACCTTGTCGAAGAACGAGATAAGCGGGAGCTGAATGACATCTTCATTATGCGCATTGAACAACTCTACCCCTTTCCTAGAAAGGCATTGACCGTCGATCTTGCGAAGTTCAAGAACGCTGAATTTGTTTGGTGCCAGGAAGAGCCGCGCAATATGGGAGCCTGGTTCTTCATTCGAGAGCATCTGGAAAATGTTCTGGAAGAAATAAATGCAAAAATTAACCTTTTCCGTTATATCGGCCGGCCAGAAGCTGCCTCACCGGCGACGGGCTCACTTCGCCGCCACAATATGGAGCAAGATAATTTGGTCAACGATGCCCTTAGCTTGCCTCCAAAGAAGCCAATTCGTAAAACACCGTCTAAGAAACCCGCCCGCAAACGGCGCTCATAAACCCCTTTTAGAAAAGTTTTTGCAGGAAAGGTACCGCGCATGTCGGTTCAGATAATGGTCCCCGCGCTCGGCGAATCGGTGTCGGAAGCGACTGTCCTCAAATGGTTCAAAAATGTTGGCGAGGCCGTCGAAGCTGATGAGCCGCTCGTAGAATTAGAAACTGATAAAGTCACAGTCGAGGTTCCGGCACCAACAGCCGGTGTTCTGATGGCGATCAATGCCTCCAACGGCGCAGAAGTCGCCGTTGGCGCTGTATTAGGCAGCCTGGGCGAAGGCGCATCGATTTCCTCTCAGCCTGCTGCAGCAGAAAAGCCGGCACCCAAAGAACAAGCGCCGGCGCAAAAACCCGAAGCTTCCGAGGCAAAACTCTCGCCTGCTGTCCGCAAACTGGTAGATGACAACAATCTAAACGTTTCTGCGATACCAGCGACCGGCAAGAAGGGCCAACTGACCAAGATGGATGTCGAAGCATTCATGGCAACAAGGCAAACAAAACAGCCGCAGTCAGCGCCTCCAACCGCCGATATATTACCAATTGGTGAATTACCGCCCCGTCCAGACGACCCTCGCGAAGAAGTTGTTAAAATGTCCCGGCTTCGCCAGCGCATCGCACAACGCCTCAAGGAGGCGCAAAATACCGCCGCGATCCTCACAACCTACAACGAAGTGGATATGACGAGCTTGATGGATTTGCGCTCAGACTACCGCGATACCTTTGAGAAAAAGCACGGTGTCCGGCTTGGCTTCCTTAGCTTTTTCATCAAGGCGAGCACATTGGCGTTACAGGAACTGCCAGCCGTCAACGCGGAAATTTACCGCGATCAAATCATCTATAAGAACTACTACGATATTGGCGTTGCCGTCGGCACGCCGCAAGGCTTAGTAGTTCCAGTCTTACGCAATGCAGACCAGATGAGTTTTGCAGAAATCGAACGAACAATTAGTGATTTCGGCAACCGCGCCCGGGACGGTAAACTCACAGTGACCGAAATGACCGGCGGCACATTTACAATCTCGAACGGCGGCGTTTATGGCTCCCTAATGTCGATGCCAATCCTCAACCCGCCGCAGTCGGCGATCCTTGGTATGCATAAAATTCAGAAAAGACCTGTGGTGGTAGACAACGAGATCAAAATTCGGAACATGATGTATCTGGCACTGAGCTACGATCATCGGATCATCGATGGACGCGAAGCAGTTACGTTCCTCGTCCGTCTAAAGGACTGTATCGAAGATCCACAACGTCTGTTGATCGACGTTTAAGCATTCAGGCCTTTTCCTTTTTCACTAGTTCACTAAAGGGAATACCTTTGTCGACACGAATATCCTGGGGTAAACCAAGCACCCGTTCAGCAATGATATTCCGCAAAATTTCGTCACTGCCGCCGGCAATCCGTCCGCTTGGTGCTGACAGTAACGCATCCTGAAACAATGACCGCATCGGCGCATTATCCGCATCAGATATGGCACCCGAAATATCCATTAAATCCATGCCAAACGAAGCAATATCCTGGCGCATCTTGCCTGTAATTGCCTTGCCAATGGAATTTTCTGGCCCCGGATCCTGACCGCGTGAAAGCGCGGTGAGGCTGCGAAATCGAGTTAAAGTCACCCCTCGGCCGTCAACATACCAATCAGCTAATTTTTCACGCACACCGCCATCTTCAAGTGCCATCCCATCTTCCAACTCAATCTCTTTCGCAAGTTGAAAAACTTCTTCGAATGCCGGGGGCGGCCGTTCGCCAATAGCGAGCCTCTCATTCATCAAAGTTGTAAGGGAGACCCTCCAGCCATCACCAACTTTGCCGAGGCGCTGACTGTCCGGCACGCGCACGTCTGTGAAAAACACTTCGTTGAAGTTACTAGCACCGGAGATTTGATGGATTGGGCGACATTCAATTCCCGGCGACTTCATATCAAGGAAAAAATAAGTAAGCCCCTTATGCTTTGGAAGTGATGGATCGCTCCGAGTTACAATTACGCCATAGTCGCAGAAATGCGCGCCTGAAGTCCAAATTTTCTGCCCATTAAGAATCCAGTCATCACCATCTTGCTCCGCCCGCAAACGCAAATTTGCCAGATCAGAGCCTGCTTGCGGTTCCGAGAAAAGCTGGCACCAAATTTCCTCACCGCGCAAAGCGGGCGGTGCAAATCGCTGTTTTTGCTCTTCCGTCGCATAGGCTAGCATCGTCGGAATACACATGCCGAGGCCGATTTCGTATACGCCAATAGGCGTGATGTAATTGGCTTCTTCCTGATCGTAGACAACACGTTCCATCATGGTGCCACCGCGCCCACCGTATTCCTTTGGCAGTGTAATTCCGACAAATCCGGCGGCAGCTTTCTTGGCCTGCCACGCTTTCGCTGCGGTGACCAGTTCGTCAACGCTATCCGGCGTTTCAAAGCTAGCACCCGGCGTCTTACGCTTTGCATAGGCATCCAGGAAAGCCCGAGCTTCAGAACGAAAGCTGGCTTCTTCCGGTGTATCTTCAAAATCCATCTTTTCCTCTTTCAAGCCGCGACATTACGATTTTCAAGTCGTGCTATTAATTTTTCTTTCCAGCGCCGTTCGCCGCCCAGAGACAAGTTTAGAAGCTTCGCGCGCCGGTAATAAAGATGGCAATCAAGCTCCCAAGTAAATCCCATTCCGCCATGCGTCTGAATATTTTCAGAGGATGCTAAATAATAGGCTCGGCTGCCAGCTACCCGCGCGGCAGCCGCTGCGATCGGAAGGTCCGGCGCGTCCGACGTCAGCGCCCAAGCACCGTAATACGCATGGCTGCGGGCAAGCTCCGTCGCAATATAAACGTCAGCGAGCTTATGTTTAATCGCTTGGAAAGAGCCGATCGGCCGACCGAATGCAAATCGGTTCTTCGCATAGTCAGTCGCCAACTCAAGGCACTTTTGTGCACCACCTAACTGCTCGAATGCCATCAAAATCGCAGCGCGGTCTAACACCCGTTCAGTCAAATCCCAACCGTTGTCCACAGCAACGAGCGGTTCTGCGGGTGTGCCGTCGAAAGTCAGTTTCGCATACGAGCGGCTGGGGTCTACTGTTTCCATCGGCTCTGATAATGCGCCATCGAGAGATGTCAAAACCAGGAGTGGATCACCGCCAGGGGTTCGTGCCAAGACAACTGCAAAATCTGCGACATCGCCGTCCGCCACGGGGTGTTTTATGCCACTCAGCTTTCCATTCGCAAAAGTTGCCGAGATCGATTCCGCGTTCGGCTTCTTCAGCCCTTCGCCAAAGGCAAAACACCCTACTATCTCGCCCGCAGCCAGTTGCGGCAAATAGTCCGCGCGCTGATCTTCCGATCCAGCTACGAGTATGGCTTCTGTTGCTAGATAGACTGATGACGAGAATGGTGTGGGCGCCAGGCTTCGCCCTATTTCTTCCGCCAGAACGCATAAGTCTTCGTGCTTAAGCCCTACACCACCAAATTCTTCGGGAATGACAGTACCCATCCAGCCAAGCTCCGCCATACCCTGCCAAAGTTCGCAGTCAAACGGCGCATCACCCTCGAGTATCATTCGCGCCTTGCCTTTAGCGCTATCATCGAGAAACCGGCGGGCCTGTTCACGTAATAAGTTTTGTTCTTCCGAAAAATCAAAGTTCATCGACCGAGGCTCTCCTCCCGTTACTTGAAGCAACTCTA
>CEUN01022610.1_pt1 | contig 33107 bp, 28 predicted proteins | sample 361501 | NCBI WGS metagenome assembly CEUN01 (sample SAMEA2622801, study PRJEB7988) | marine metagenome | biome: marine biome (ENVO:00000447); feature: marine epipelagic mixed layer (ENVO:xxxxxxxxx); material: "saline water (ENVO:00002010), including plankton (ENVO:xxxxxxxx)" | depth 120 m | reverse complement strand
CCGAACCTCCCCCCCCCTGGAGCATGCTTGTCCACATCATCGGAAACTGCTCACGCGACAGTGTGAGGATCTCGATTGCCTGCTCAAACATCTCGTCAGGCATCAGCAAGGGCATGGCATTCGTCCCGGTCATTGGCACGAGAAAACCGATCGAAGTTGTCGTGAACAGGTTTGTAAACGAGTTCAAATAGACCGGGTTATCGCGAATCCGGGAACGAATTCCTCCCCGCGAATAAAAATCCGCGATATCCGCATCCGAGGAACCATAGAACATTTCTTCGGTGATTCCATTGACCAGCAACAACTCGCTCAAATCGTCTATCGGCCCGTTCTTGCATAAGTATGGCGGAGTGCCGTCGTCGGCGCTCAAACTCTGATAGTAATCCGTCTCCACCCCATTCGGCCTGGGATTATCGTCGGCATCGATCCAATCCAATATCGAATCCACGATCACCGGGATGTCTCCAAACTCTATTCCGATCAATTCCGCGGCTCGTTCCAATATCTGCGGGGTCGCCATGTTTATATTAAACCGGCTTTCCAGGCAGTAGGCCCGCGCAGTGAATTTCCCTCGTCCCAATGGAACGTCGGTCAGGCTCTGATCCAAAAACACTTCATTTGTGATATCGATGCCTGTTGCCCAGAATTGGTCGAGGGAATCGTCCCAGGGCGGGGTGACGATCGTCAATTGTTGGGAGAGCGCCCACATTTCCTTCTCAATGGCCGATCGCGCAATCCATTCAAATTCATGATCGTCGTTGGCATTGCGCGCAAGAGTCGTCTCAACTTTTACATTATACGCGAAGCCACCGGCGATAACGGCGAGTGCAAAGATCACAACCATCACCATGACAATTGCAATGCCACTTCGATCAGATTCTATATTCGCCTGAATTCTCATCGCCTGGGTTGACTAGGGTCCTCCGGAGGCGCTTTGCATCGCCATGGGAACAGGTTGCGAACTCAGTCTGATGACGCTGGTGAAGAGGTCGTTTTCCTTCTCCCCGTCATAACCCATGACCAGACGGGCCATGGGGGGGAGATGATTCGTGGCAGTCCATTCAATGATCCATTCCTGTTCATTGGTGTCCCAGAATTCCAGATTGAACAATCCGACGTTGGTGACCAGCGCAATGGTATAGGACTCCTCAATCTCGTTGGTGTCGCTCAACAGTAGCCGTTGCTCCATGTTCAATTGAGGCATGCCGTTCGACCCTTCCTCGACCACTTCAAAAGTCACCCGGCGCAGTGGAAATCCGGGAAAAAGCCCGCTCCCGGGAAAACTCTCCGGCAAGTGCGACACGAAACTCAAGAAGGTGAAGTCCTCGTTTTCGGTGTCCGCAACGAAGGCATAATAATCCATGTTAGCCTGGTAGAACTGAACTGAACCAAGAGCGGTCTCGATGGTCTGCCTGGCGAGGCGTTCCCTCTGGATTCGGTCGGCTGCGTCGTTGCCAGTTCGAGTCGCACGCAACATGGCTGCCCATATGGAATAGATGGAAGACATGACCAGACCGAGGATCGCAATTGCGATGAGAACCTCGATCAAGGTAAAGGCAAGTTGAGACCGGCGCTTAAAGTGGGTTCTCATCTCTGTATTATGGTCCCGCCAATTGCTTCATCCACCCAATTGGGACGGTATAGCAATATCGACATTTTCGAAACGGCGTTATTCCCGCTGACGGCTTCCTCAACCGTAATGTCCACTTGAAACAATCCGTTGCTGCCAACTTCGTATATCTCCTGCGACCATGAAGCATTTGGATACAGATCCCCAAAATCGCCGGATTCTTTTATATCGTCCCGGTTCTCAATCGTAGATGTTTCTGCGGCTATACTTCCAATATCGATCTGCGGTTTCTGCAGATTCTGAATATAGCGCAGGTTTTGGGATACCAGTTCCAGAATCGAGAATACCGACACGAAGAAGATCGCCACGGCAATCATCACCTCCAACAGCGTGAACGCCCTTTGGCAGGCAGGTGCACTTTCTTTCTGTGTTCTAATGTCCATCAGCGATCACCACAAAATCCGGCCGGCCGGTGATCGGATCCACCATGAAAAGCCGGTACTCGCCCCTCAGCGAGCGCAGGATCAGTTTGAAATCTTCACTGGTGCCATTCGAATGAAACTTCAAAACTGCAAATTCATCCTGGGTGTGATCCACGTAATTCACCCGTATGTCTTCAATGCCGACTTCCGGCGGCAGTTTCACATCAAACAGACCACGTTGCGTGTCCTTGGACTGCGATTGAACGCTTTCATCCAGTTCTTCGGCCTGGCCGGTGGGTACGACCTTGAATGTGTAGTCCTGGGGCCGGATATGGAATTGGACCAGCTCCCCTCGTATGATTGCCTGGGCGCGGGCCGTACTCAGCGCTTCGATCAGTTGTTCCGTTGCGAGCCGCATGGGCCGCTTGGTCTGCGAATTGACGAAAGATGGGATGCTCACGGAGAACATGATTACCAGCAGACCGATCACCATCATGATCTCGATCAGAGTGAAGGCCGCGCGTGGATCGCGAGATTTGGGCGCCAGCTTCATCGTGCGATGTTGCTGGTAAGCTTGAACATGGCTGAAAGTACGCCGAGGAGGAGGAAGCCCACGCCCAAAGCCATGGTGATGATCAGCAGCGGCTCGATCAGATTCGTCATTAGCCGAAGGGCGACATTCATCTGATTTTCGTAGGTGTCGGCCACGTTTTCGAGTGCGCCCGGTACGTCACCGGTTTCCTCGCCAATTTTGATGAGATCGATCATCAGCTGTGGAAACACTCCACTTTTCGCCAGCGGCTCGGCCAAGGTCTTGCCGTCCGTGACTGCGTCTCTGGTTTTGGCGATCGACTCCTTCAAGACCACATTCGGCACGACCTCTTCCGTGATGGTCAGGGCGTTTAATACGTTCACGCCGTTGCGGAGGAGCGTGGCTAGAGTGCGCGCAAATTGTGCGAACAGGTTCAACTTCACTACCCGGCCAACTACCGGAATGCCCATTTTCCAGCCGTCCAGTGCCCGGCGTCCATTCGGCATACTCCGAAAGCGCATGAACACGGAGACGAACATGATAGTGGAAAGCGCCATGATCAAGAGATTGAGCGGGCTTTGGAAAAAATTGCTTACTTTCATCAAAATTTGGGTGGAAAGCGGCAATTCGATCTTCATTCCCTCAAATATCCCCATGAAAGTCGGGAGCATTTTTGTGACGAAGATCACGATGATCAACACACCGGTCAGGGCCACAAAGGCCGGATAGACCATGGCCTGTGTGAATTTTGACTGAACTTCCGAAAATCGCTCATAGTGGTCGGACAGTTTGCGGAGCACCTGCTCAAGTGCACCGCTTTGCTCCCCGGCTTTCACCATATTGATGTACATGTCGGAGAAGATCACCGGCTGCCGTTTCATGGCTTCTGAGAGCCCTTTGCCTTCGACCACGTCTTGTTTGAGCTGCACGGTGACTTCCTTGGGGATACCTTTCGATTCAATATGCGACAGGCTCTGTAGGGCCTTGGTGAGCGGCATCCCCGCCTTTAGCAGGTTCGCCAATTGTGTCGTGAAATTCGCCAATTCTGTCAGTTTTGGCCTTCTTTGGCGATTTGCCCACTCTTGAAGGATTGGTGGCAAGGCGACTGCCTTCTTGCTTCCTTTGGCTTTTCCTGACGCGGCGCCTCCACCATCCACCGTGATGGGGAACAGACCCATCTTCTGAATCTGCGACAGCGCAGCGGCACGGTCACCCACCTCCAGCACACCGGTCACCAATTCGCCGGATCGCTTGCGCGCTTTGTATGAGAATTGAGGCATGCGCTACTGGAAAAATTAAACCAACGGCGCACTAAAGTTGCGAGTAAAACGAGCCATGGGACATCACCAATTATCTGTGCATTCCCTCTGAACGGGATGGGTAAAAACACTTGCTGAGCCTCCTCTAACACAACGGTACTGACCCAACAACATCCCAACAACCCGGACCGTCGTCTGTGGATGACTTGGGCAGAATGTCGATAAGCCCATATTTGTCCAACACCCAGAAATGGGTCCACAGGATTGTTCACACCACAATATGTTGCGTTTCGCCCCTCTGCCAGCTTGACAGAGGCATGTCTTTCACATATTCACAGCCCTTAATAAAACGGGATTTTTCTTTTAAAAGAATCATCTACTAATAACCCCAATGAAATTCTCGATAGCCAAAGACCAACTGATCGCCGGTTTGCAGGCCGTGCAAAACGTCGTCGGATCCCGAACGACTTTGCCCATCCTGTCCAACGTCCTCCTGAAGGCCGAGGGCAGCCAGCTGGTCTTCACGGCCACCGATCTGGACGTCACGGTTTCGTGTGGGGTTGAGGCCAACGTCGGCAAGGAAGGGGACACAACCATTCCCGTAAAGCGATTCTTCAGCATCGTCCGTGAGTTGCAAGCGCCGGAAATCGAGGTCGATACCAACGACAAAAGCGTTTCTTCGGTCAAAGCGGGGTCTTCCTTCTACAAAATCAATGGAATCTCTGGCGACGAGTTCCCACCCATGCCGAAATTCGGCGAGGCTGCCTCTGTAACGCTCTCGCAGGCCAAGGTGAAGGCCATGCTCAAGAAAACATCCATCGCGATCTCTATGGACGAATCTCGCTACGTTTTGAACGGCGTGTTCATGAGCTTCCAAGCCGACAAGCTGACGATGGTTGCCACCGACGGTCGTCGACTGGCCATGTGCGAGGAAGAACTCGGCGGGGATGGAGGGGTCGAGGGTGACATTATTGTCCCAACCAAGGCCGTTACCGAACTCAACCGATTGCTTCAGAACAGTGGGGATGTGGTAATCAAGTTCACAGAAAATCAGGTCTCTTTCGAACTTTCCGGCGAGGACCAACACTCAGTGCTCCTGATTTCTAAACTCGTTGAAGGAAATTATCCGAATTACAAACAGGTTATCCCCAACGAGACCAAGGAACGCGTCACGCTCGTCCGCGAAGAGCTGCTTCATGCGCTTCGTCGTGCCGAGATCATGACCAACGACAAGTCGAACTCGGTGAAGATGAGCTTCACCAAGAACAACCTCGCCATCACCGCCAACACGCCTGAAGTCGGTGAAGGCCGCGAGAGCATCGCCATCAATTACAAGGGCCCGGAAATCTCCATCGCCTTCAATCCCGGCTACCTGATGGATCCGCTGAAGGTTTTGGACATGGACGAGGTATTCTTTGAGCTGAACGACGAGCTCAGCCCCGGACTTCTTCGTATCAACGAGCCCTATCTCTACGTGCTCATGCCGATGCGTATGTCATAAGGCGAATCCGTCCTTGCACTTCGCCCCCGCTCGCGGGATTGATGTCTCAATGTTCAAGAGATTGTGGGTATTCGTGTTCCTCAGCACGCTTTTTGTGGGCGCGAGCCACGCGCAGCTGAAACTGCCTCCCCAACCCACCAACATTTCTCAACCATCCATTCGGGAATTGGCTGATGGACGCTGGATGGTCGGGGCGATCCTGCTCGACAAGAAGAAACGCCGGATTGAAGTGCCTGCCCGCGTGAACATGCCCGATGGACTGGTCGAATACGTCCTGGTTCACTCGAGCGGCAAGACACACGAAAGTCTGCTGATCACGGATGTTCAACCGTATCATGTGCAGATTGCGATGCTGTTGCTGGGCGCCAAGGGCGCGAATTTCAACCCGAACAAACCGCCCCAAACCGGACCGATTACGAATTCTGAAATCGTCAAACGACCACCCATCACCGGCACGCCCACGCTGCTCTCCATTCAGTGGAACGAAAAGACCAACCGCATGGACAAGCCGATCGATCAGTTCATTTTCGACAAGAAGCTCGGCAAGGAGATGCCGGCGACCAATTGGAACTTCACCGGATCAGTGATCTGGGAAGGCGCCTACATCGCTCAGATTGAAGGATCGATCATCGCCCTGATCACCGACATGGGCGCCATTTTCAACAGCCAGCTCCCCAACCGCGATGCGGATTCGACGTGGTATGTGCGTTCCGCCCAAGTGCCGCGAACGAACGTGCCGGTGACATTGCGGATTCAGTTGGATGGAAAGAAGGGTAAGTAGGCCTGTTGGTCACCTACGGAGCGCCAAGCAGACCGTGCTGTTCACGCGAAGGCTCGACACATCCCCGAATTTCCGTTTGTTTAGGCACATGAAGCTGAAGACATTTTTCCCTATCGCGGCAGTTGTCGCGGGCTTGTCCTTGTTTGGATGTGGTGGCGGTCACGATCACGGCGCACATGGTCATGGCCACGGCCACGATCACGGTGACGGCGGTCACGCCCACGAACACGTTGCGCCTCATGGCGGAACGGCGGTCGTGCTGGGTGACGAGGTGTTCCACCTGGAATTCGTGCACGTGCCGGAGGAAGGGCTGATGGATGCGTTCGTTCTGGATGGTCATATGGAGGAATTTGTCCGCATCAAGGCGGAGTCGTTTACCGTGGCTGCGACCATCGGTGAGAAGACCGAGAAGCTCGTCTTTGCCGCCAAGGGGAACGACGCCACGGGTGAAAAAGTCGGCGATACCTCACAGTTCACCGTGCAGGCTGATTGGCTGAAGACGGCGACCAACTTCAATGCCGTGGTGGAGCTCATTGATGTGAGTGGCACGAGCTTTACGAATGTGAACTTCAAGTTCCCCGAAGGAAACGAATAGCGCGTTTCACAAAGCGCATGTGAGTTCGTCGGAAGATCGAGGTTCGGATTGGGTTCGGTGGTCGTTGCTGACCATCTTGGTGTTCGCGACAGTCTTTGGAATTCTGCGCAGCCGCGAGACTTCTTTCAGCATTGGCCCGCTTCAGCCACCCCCGACTGTCACGACCACCAACCGGGCCGGGACGAACAGCGTCTTCCCGATGGACAAGCAGGGCCGCCGATGGGTTGGCTTTGACAAGTTGGGTGGCTTCGAGTTGAACCTGACCGTACTGACGAACGCCAAAAGGAAGGTGAGCGATCTTTGTTCATCGCACGCGGCGCTGCCGCCGAAAAGACGCTTGGCGTGTTTCGTTTCACCACATCAACGCCACACGCAACTGAACGGGCAATTGCCCATCCTACCTCGCTAGGCGATCGAGGATGTTTCGTGTGATACGCATGACCACAGGATCACTGCCGCTCAGGCCGTGTGACCAATCGGTGGTCCCAGCGGTGATGACCGTCCCACCATTCTGATAGATTCCGAGAACAGCATTGCCCGTGTGGCCCTTTTCCCAGCGTTCGTACCACTCTGAATCGTCCGGATGCCAGATGGCCGGCGCAGTGGCGAGGACGACGAACGACTTCGGCGTTCCATCGCGATGGGTGGGGTAGGGGAGTCCGTCTTTCCACGTCAGTTCGCAACCGTCGCATTCGTAACCGACGATGGTGTTCTTCCCGCCGAACTCGACCCCGCGTTTTACCTCCGTCCCTTTGAAGATCCAATGATCCGGTCGATGAACGGTGAACGCACCTGAACCATCCATGAGCTGGCCGTGGCTTCGATGATAACCACCCCAGATGAAGCCGACGCCGGTCAGTTCGTTTTCCGTTCGGCCTATGAGATGATGACTCCAGAGTGAACTCAGTGTGGAGTGATCGTCTGACTTGTAGACGGGATCCATGTGGTAGTTCTGTTTCCAACAAACCTGTGCCTTGCCATCGTCTTCACTCCGCACCTGCCAGCAGACGCTGTTGCCACTGAAGAACACCGCGTTGCCGCCATCGCGAATGAAGGCCTCCAGGTTGTCACGCATCGGTTTCGACCAATACTCATCGTGGCCAAGACTCAACACCAGGCGGTAGTGCTGGAGGATTTCGGGATGGAACTCGAGGTCAGAATTCACCGCGTAATCGATGACGTAGCCGCTCTTCTCCGCCCAGCTGACGAACTTGTGTTCCCAGTTGTAGAACTGCGATTTCGGAGGTCGGTGAAATGAAACCCGATGTCCCTGCACACCCGCGCGGCCGTGATACGCGTAGAGACTTGTCCCTCCCCAATTGTTGTAGGCGTTGTAGGTGTTGGCGCTGAGTTGGATCAGGATCTTCGTGTCCTTGCCGGGATTCGCGTTGCGCACGACGAAAAAGCAGGAACTCGTCGCCGTGCGCGTGTTGCGTTGGATGAACTTCCCGCCCCGGTCGGACACGCTGAGTTTCACTTCGTAATAACCGCTCTTCCACTTCGACGGAATTTCCAGGCTATGCGCCACCGGCCAGCTGCAGCCATGTGAAGACGCACGTTCAGGAACCGGATGTTCGCCTCCCGGAATGTTCTTCTTCTGGTAAACCACTTCGCTCTTCGCTCCCTTGCGGGAAATCTCGACCGCCCAGTTTTTCGCGCTCGTGGATACATGCAGATCGAGCTTCTCGCCGGCGACGAGACTGATTTCACCGGCGTAACCTTCGATGAATAGCGGCCGGGGTTCATCAGCAAGCCCAGCTGCGCAGAGACCAAGGACAACGAGAAGGGAAAGAATTGAGCGCTTCATGGATTGGAGCATTGGACCGTGCCGCCCTCAAACTTGCAATACCGGCAGCAGCGGGAATTCACGTTCGCTGCTACCCAAAAAAGAAGCGGCACGGAGGCCGCTTTCGCAAATCGAGTTGTCGCAATAATCAGACGTCGCCGAAGATCGTCTTTCCGTCGGAACGAAGATCGGTGCAGGCTTCGGCGATGCGTTCGGCCATGCCCTTTTCTCCGGCTTTAAGATAGGCACGCGGATCGTAGACCTTCTTGTTGCCGATCTCACCATCGACCTTGAGCACGCCGTCGTAGTTCTTGAAGAAGTGTTCCACGACCGGACGGGTGAAAGCGTATTGGGTGTCGGTATCGACGTTCATCTTCACCACGCCGTAGTCGAGCGTTTCACGGATTTCAGAAAGCAGGCTTCCGCTTCCGCCATGGAACACGAGGTCCATTTCGGCTTCGGCACCGAACTTCTCGATGACGGCGGCTTGTCCGTTCTTGAGGATGTCCGGGCGAAGCTTCACCGCACCGGGCTTGTAGTGGCCATGCACGTTTCCGAAGGTCGCGGCAAAGGTGAAGCGGCCGATCGGATGCAACGCTTCGTAAACAGCCAGCATGTCTTCAGGAGTCGTGTAGAGATCCTCGTCGGGCGTGTCTTCGGAACCAGCGGCTCCGTCTTCTTCACCGCCCACGACGCCGGCTTCGACTTCGAGGATGATTTCATTCTCCGCGGCGAGCGTGAGGTATTCCTTGGAGATCGCGATGTTCTCGTCCAACGGCAGAATCGAGGCATCGAGCATGTGATTCTGAAAGAGATTGTTCTCGCCCGCCGCCCGGCGCTTGGCGGTCTCTTCAATCAGCGGCTTGAGGAACGAATCAGCGGCCTTGGGCTGGCAATGGTCGGTGTTGAGCGCCACCAGCACGTCGTATTGTTCGGCGAGGCGATGGGCGGCTTCGGCGAGGATGATCGTGCCCTTGGTCGCATCCTTGTTATTCAACCCGGACGCGAACTGACCTGCGCCGGTGGAAAACTGGATCATGCCGTCGGACTTCATGTCGGCGAAGGCCTTGAAAGCGGCGTTGAGGGTGATGATGCTGGTGCAGTTGATGGCCGGATACGCGTAGGAGCCCTTCTGGGCGGCATCCAGCATGGCAGCGAATTGCTTCGGCGTTGCGATGGGCATGGTGACTAGTCAGTAGTGTTCGTGTTCAGTTCAGCTGGCGCAGGTGCGCGCCGCATTTCGGTGAAATCAGCCGAAATGGAGCGCGGAATATAGAGAGGGTGGTGAAAAAGGGAACAAAATTTGTGGAAGCCGCTGCGCGGCAGCCTTGGCGGAACAGCGGTCGGACACGTGAGCGGCTTGAATCCATAATTGGAAACAAACATGTGACATATGTTACATCACTGTGTCCTCAATCAAGCCGGCCGCTAGCAGGTTGCCGATCTCCAAAGCCCTGATTAACATTTGCCCATGGTTGATTTCTTCGGCCAACAAGATCAGGCCCGCCGGAAGTCCGGTCGTCTGGTTTTCTACTTCGTTGTTGCGATCATCCTGACTGGTATCCTGGTTTACGGGGCGATGGTTTTGATCCTGGGCTTCGCAACGAAGAAGCCCGTGCCGATCTGGAACTCGGAACTCTTCATGTGGTCTTCAGCAGGCACGTTGCTCGTAATCGGTTTGGGAAGCCTGTTCAAGACCCTGGAACTTTCCGCAGGCGGCAAGGCAATCGCTGAAATGTTGGGTGGCCGATTGTTGGATCAACCTCATGCGAGCGGTGAAGAACGAAAACTTCTGAATGTTGTGGAGGAGATGGCGATCGCGTCCGGCGTACCGGTTCCGGATGTCTATCTGCTCGATCATGAGGATTCGATCAACGCTTTCGCGGCCGGCTACACAATCAATGACGCGGTGATCGGCGTGACTCGTGGCTGTCTTCAGAAACTGAACCGATCCGAACTGCAGGGCGTGATGGCGCACGAGTTCAGCCACATCTTCAACGGCGACATGAAATTGAATCAACGTCTGACCGGTTGGATTCATGGTCTGCTGTTCATCGCCATCCTCGGACGGATCATGCTGCAATTCGGTCACGTGCGTTCGAGCAACAACAAGAACAACATCGGTCCCTTCATCGGACTTGCGTTGATGGTGATTGGCGGGGTTGGAATGTTGGCCGGACGTCTGATCAAGGCTGCGATCTCGCGGCAGCGCGAGTTCCTTGCGGATGCTTCTGCGGTTCAGTTCACGCGGAATCCTGATGGAATCTCAGGTGCCCTCAAGAAGATCGGCGGATTTAGTTCGAAGTTGCACAGCCCGAAGGCGGAAGAGGCGAGCCACATGTTTTTTGGGAGCGGCGTCAGCAGCTTCATGAGTGCCTTTGCGACGCATCCGCCATTGCCCGAGCGCATCAAGCGGATTGATCCGGCCTTCGATGGAAACATGGATGTCGGTGAATCGTCGATGGTTGCGGACGAAGGGTCGAATCTGGTGTCGCAACTGAGCGGGGGAGCGTCGCCGGCATCGGGTCCGGTTACGGCTGGCAGGGTGGTTCAACAGATCGGTTGGCTGGACCAGGAACACATCGACTACGCACACAATCTCATTGATGGGCTTCCCGAGGAGTTGGTGGCCGCGGCTCATGAGCCGTTCAGCGCGGTCTCGCTCGCGTATGGGCTGCTGATCAGCCCGAACCCGGGGACGCGTCGCGGTCAGCTGCAATTTCTGGGGAACAATGAGAGCGAAGCCATTGTGGTCGAGACCGCGCGTTTGCTTCCCGCGATTGAAAAGCTGGATGCGCGATCGCGAGTTCCGTTGGTGGAGATGTGTCTGCCGGCTTTGCGCCAGATCGCGCAGTCGCAATACAACATCTTCCGCAGCAACGTTCGCGCGTTGAGTGAAGCGGATCGGCAGATTGATCTGTTTGAGTTTGCGTTGGAGAAGATTTTGATTCGGCACTTGGAGCCGACCTTCATTGGCGTTCGTGAGTTTCCCATCCGCTTCAAGCGACTGCATCAGGTTGAGGAAGAATGCAACGTGATCCTGTCGGCGATTGCCTACATGAGTCATGAGGATGATGCCGAAGTTGCGCGGGCGTATGCCAAGGCGATTGAGGCATTGGATGCGCCGTCGCAGCAGCTTCCGCTCCAGGCATGTGGTCTTGGTGCCGTGGATCGGGCGATGATGCGTCTGGCGGAATGCAGTCCGGAGATCAAAAGACTGATGGTGCACGCTTGTGCGGAATCGGTGGCTGTGGATGGTGTGATCCGCGCGGAGGAAACGGAGATGTTGCGGGCGGTTTGCGCGACTTTGGATGTGCCTTGCCCGCCGTTGTTGTAAATTCGCGTTCCGGAGTCCTTGCCGCACATTGCAAAGACACCACCGGGACATCCCGGATAGCTCTTCAATCTAGCGTTCGCGAGCCCGCCCGGGCGTTTGAGAACCGAAAGACGGTCTGGGAGATGAAGGGCTCGTCCGGACGCAGGACGGTGCTGGGAAAATGAGGATGGTTCGGTGAATCGGGATAATGCTGGGTTTCCAAGGCCAATCCTGCATGTCGTTTGTAAACCACTCCACCGACGCCTTTGATGTTCGTACGCGCGCCATTGAGTGTGTAGAGCTGCACGGCCGGTTCAGAGGTGAGGACTTCCATGACGCGTCCAGATTTTGGATCGCTCACGCGGGCGGCCCGGCGACGTTTGCCGGGGGCGCCATCCACGACATAGTTGTGATCGTATCCGCCCGGGCCGTCTTCGTACAGCTGGGCGATGCGGGCGCCGATTGCCCGGGGCTTTCGAAAGTCCAGGAGCGTACCTTCGACCGTGGCGATTTCGCCGGTCGGAATCAGGCGTTCTCCAGGGATGGTGTAGTTCTCCGCGAACAACTGAAGTTCGTGATCGAGGATGTTCCCACTTCCGGAGAGGTTGAAATAGGCGTGGTTCGTCAGGTTGACCACGGTGGGCTTGCTGGTTTGCGCGAAGTAGCTGAGCTGAAGTTCGTTGTTGTCGGTCAGCCTGACGATCAGCGTCACCTTGAGTTCACCCGGGAATCCTTCTTCACCGTCTTTCGCCGTGTAGCTGAAGCGAACACTCTGCGCGCTGTTCACTTCACCGTTCCAGACGACCTTGCCAAAGTGCTTGCGGCCGCCATGGATGTGATTGGGTCCCGAGTTTCTGGTCACTTCGATCAACTTCCCATCCAACTCGAACTTCGCTCCTGCGATGCGATTGGCATAGCGGCCGATGGTGCATCCGAAGGCCGGATGGCGGCCGAGGTATTGTTCGAGGTTGTCAAATCCAAGCGTAACGTTGGCCGTCTTGCCATTGGCATCTGGGACATGCAGCTCGGTCAACGTCGCCCCGTATTCGGTGAACTTGACGACCATGCCATTGGCGTTGCGAAGGGTGAACAGCTTAACCGGTGTACCATCGGATAGCTTGCCGAAACGGGTTTCTGTTATCTCGGCCTGCAGCAGACCGGTCATGAGGACCATGCTGACAAGGGTAGCGAGTCTACCCGACTTGATTTGCGCCCGTTTCATCGGACGCGGAGAATGCGGCCCGGTGGAGTAGGAGGGAAGATTAAAGGCTCGAAGGGGCGGGCTAGGTCGGCACTTGGGTAAGGCAGGTTATTGACGGTTTTCTCGGTATTTGTCACGGAATCCATCCAGCGATGGAGAAGCCTGTTTGCGCGGGGCAATTCGAACGCGCTGCCTGCGAATAGGGAAAATCACGCAATTATGTGGTGATGGTCTACTTTGAATTCCTCCAATGGCCGTCATGAATTCGATTCAACACCTCAATTCTATCTCGCCCCACGCCAAACGTCATATTGCCATTGATGCGGCTCTCCCGGGAGTTGCACTCGCCTGCGCTCGAGCGTGGGTGCTCGGGGATGTTCATCATTGGCAATTGAGGTAGTTCTGGACAGGCTTGATCGGCGCGGGAGCATTTGCTGGCGCGGCCGTTTATTATGGCCTCTATTCGGCTGGCCAAGAGGGCTGATCGCTGCTGTTTCGTTCGGCGATTCTTCTCGGCTGCCTGATGTGGACGACCCTGTTCCTCATTGTGATCTGGCAACTCAACCTCTTCATAAAGGTAGGGCGAGGGGTGTTTGTGGGCTGGCTTGGTGCCGGATATTTGTTGTTGCTAATCCACCATGGTTTCATCGGCGTCCGGCGATCGTGAACCTGCGCGTTGGCGAAACGCCACTCATGTTCGCGATTCAACTCGTGTAGCCATTTGATCATTCTCCTCAACCCACTTGAATAAATCCTCCATTGGGTACACTAATGCCTCACGCACCGGTCGTTGGGACTGCTCGAATGAGGGTCGTTAATCGGTTGCATTCACACCGGGATTCCGCAGACCCACTGGGAACTTCTGCAACGGGCTGAAAAGTCACCAATCCATAAAACCGTCGACGTGTGTCCGCGTCGTTTACTTCGCGTTGAAGCGGCTTTCCCTGGATTGCACCCATAACCGTATACAGAAAGAAATCTATATGTTTACCCATACCCTCCTCGGAGTTCTGCAATACCCCGAGATCATCATGATCATCGTGCTCGTGCTCATCATGTTCGGCGCGAAGAAACTCCCCGAACTTGCCCGTGGCATGGGCCAGGGCATTCGTGAGTTCCGGAACGCCTCGCGTGATATCCAGAACGATCTCGAACGAACGGTCGATCCGGACGGACACGATCACCGCCGGTAAGGCTCATCCACAATTCGTGAGTGGTGAAGACGTTATCGTCTGCCGACTTGCTGTGCCCGGAGCCCTCGTTTGAAGAGAACGAGGGCGGACCGGTCAAACCGTTCCTCGAACATCTTGAAGATCTGCGCTGGGTGCTGATCCGTTGCCTGGTAACGGTTTCCCTCGGCGCCATGGGGTTCGGAACGTTGCTGTTTGTGATCGGAGTAGCGTCGTCCTGCTTCCTGCCCGTGCCCGTGGCACTCGACGCATCGATGCAGTTCTCCAACTGGCTGGGTATGAGCGATTCGCCCTGGTTCATCATCAACCTGCTCATCGCATCGATCGTGACTCCGCCGGATGTACTCGAGATGGTACAGGGTTCTTTGTACGCGTTGAGTCCCGCACATCTGGACTACGCCCAGTCTCCGCACCATCTCAGATCTCTGTCCATCTGGGTTAGGACAAGATCCGCCTTGATCGCATCCGCCCGACTGGCTTTGCTTGGTGCATGCCAAATCCATGGACCGGAGTCGGGAACCCCTACACGCGCGACGAGATGAGGGCGCGTCTGCAGGCGACGATTGATCGTAAGGAAGCGATCATTGCCGCGGGTGCGGGCACGGGCATCAGTGCGAAGTTCATCGAAAAGGGTGGAGCGGACCTGCTGATCATTTACAATTCCGGTCGCTTCCGCATGTCCGGCCACGGATCCACCGCAGGTCTCATGGCGTATGGCGATGCGAACGCGGTGGCGATGGAGATCGGAGAGTTCGAAGTGCTGCCGGTGGTGAAAGAGATTCCCGTCATCTGTGGCGTGCACGGATCTGATCCGCGCCGGCGCATGTGGCATTGGCTGCTCAAGGTGAAGGACATGGGATTCTCCGGCGTGAACAACTTCCCGACGCACTGCATCGTGGATGGGCAATTCCGTGAGGTTCTGGAGGAAACGGGCATGCCCTTCGACAAGGAAGTGGAGATGGTTTCGCTGGCTGCGAAGATGGAGATGTTCAGTATCGTTTACGTCGCCAGGCCCGAGGAGAGTGAAGCCATGGCGAAGGCGGGAGCGGACGCGGTCATTGCGCATGTGGGAACGACGGTTGGTGGCTCGATCGGTGTCACGGGCGCAGCGTGTTCCATGGACGATGCAGTGGGGCAATGCCAAGAGATCTTCGATGCGGCCCGGAAGGTGAACCCCAAGGTGTTCCTCCTCGCGCATGGCGGACCGATCAACACGCCGGAAGACGCGGCCCACGTATGCAAGCACAGTGACGCCCAGGGGTTCGTCGGCGCGTCGAGTTTGGAACGCATGGGCGTCGAGCAATCCCTCACGTCTCTCACGCGCGAGTTCAAAGGCATCCGGCTGGACTGACCCGCGTGCAGAGCGTCCTCGACATTGATCTGGATTTCTTCCTCGATGAAATCCTCTACGCGACCGACGAACCCACCCGCCGGCCGAGGGAACAGGATTACCAGGTCGATTCGATGGAGATGGCGTTGGACTTCCTGCAAACCCAATGTGGCCTGGACGAGAAGCAACCCATCCCTGGCTTCACCTGTCGTCAGCACAAGGAAGTCTTCTTCCATTGGCGCCGCATGTTACGCAAGGGAACGTTGAAGGCACCCTTCGAAGTCATCCACATTGATGCACATGCGGACATGGGTCTGGGCAACAACTCCTGTCTCTACATCGCGGAGGATCTGCTGAAAGAGCCGGCCGGGAGGCGTCGTGTGCCCACGGGACCGGAGAGCTGGGAGCTGGGCGACTGCAACTTCATCGCCTACGCATTGGCCTGCCGTTGGATCGGCCGGCTGACCTACGTCACGCACCCGAGGTGGAAGGATGACATCCAGTGGCTGCACATGAAGGACTTTTCGACGACATCGGGCTTCGTGCAGATGAAGCGCTTCAATCCAGGATTCGCGGACGACCTGTCGGACTTCAGGGATGTGAAGAAACTTCCGTTCGAAGCAGAGCCGGACATCCCATTGGACATCACCCCACGCTCGGAATTCCGGCTCGGATCCAGACCGGATTTCCTCTTCATCTCCCGGTCCCCCAACTACACGCCAGCCAGTGCGGACAGGCTTTTCGATCGGATGAAACGATTCATTGGCAGTGGGATCTGACTGGATTCATCTGCCACGCTTCAACGAAGTCCCGCCGATTGAAAGAGCATTGATACCTTTCGCGAAGGAACTTGCGGAGCGGTAGATCGTACGGGAATCGGAATGAAACACTCACCCACCGTCACACCATGGAGCAGGCCCATCGGCGGTGGATCACTTTTCGTTCAATGTCTTGTGCGCGTCGAGCAAGCGCTTGGCTTCCTTTGGCGAGATGCGTGCCACCGGGATGGGGAATCCCAAGGTATCTCCGTTTGGTTTGAACCCGGCACCGTCGAGGTCCACAAATATGGGGTTGTGATAGGCCACGGGTTGATTGCCGGATTGGCGGCTGGTGCCATAACCGGTTTTCAGATCGAAGTTCTCGCCAATCGCGACCACAATGAGATGGGAATCCTCACTCAGCGGAATGTTCACCTTCCGGTCGAACTTGACCACGCCGTCGCCGAACCAGCTCTTGTGCGATTTGCGCGTGAAGTTAAGTGACTTCAATTGCCGGCCGTTCACCAGAATCTGTACGCGGTCGATGTCAATCCAGTCGGTGCATTGCACGTGAATCTTCAGGTCGATGGATCCGTGGGCGCGGGTCGTTCCACCGGGGAGAGTGCCATCGCCGGTCTCGACTTGGAGGAAGGGACCGGTCGTGAGAATTGTCCGGCCTTCCTTCGCGTGGCGTGAGTTTTCACGCCAGTCGATTTCCCAGGGATTGTCAGATTTGCTTGGCGCATACATGCGCCAGCCGCCCACTCCGTTTCCGTAGATGCGATGCGCGTCACAAACAGCCACTCCGACAACGGGGAAGCCCTGGTTCAGCAGCTGTAGCCACATGAACTGACGGATCGTGTAAACGCGTTCCTGACCACGATAGAGACTCACGCGATATGGCACGCCGGAAAGGATCGCCGATGCGGCATAGTTTTCCGTCTCAATGCCGTCGATCAATTCCGGCAAACCGAGAAAACCGCCATCCGGCCGGCCGTCGGCATTTCGGTCGGTGAAGTTGAAGACCATGTCCGGATGATTGATCTGGATCCAACGCGCCGGATCGCCGTCCTGCCAGTTCTTCAGGTTCACCGCATTCAGCCGCGGATCGCGTTCGTGCACGGGCGCCCCGCCGTCCTGCTTCGTGGGTTCGGGTTTCAGCGGGAAGGTGTTGAAGTGCGCGCCGCTCCCGGTGAGTTCCATTCCCGGTACGGTGTAGATCTCCTTTTCCAGGCCCAGTTTCTTGATGTGGGGCGTCCAGTCATAGATGCGGTTGTGCTCGGTGGTGGGAGCAAATTCGATGTGTTCGGCCGCAAGATTGATTACGCGGTCGTCCGTTCCGCACACGTTGTCACCGCTGGGAGTCGAGTGATTGTGATAATCCGCGCTGACCCATCCGGCGGTGTCCACCAGGCGCTTCAGTGCGCCGGCAATCTTCACGGTCTCGCCGGCGCCGAGTTTGATCTTCTTGCGCAGGTGGCTGTATTCGATCCCGCGGGTCACAATGATCTCGTATTCGCCGGGATCGAGTTGCACGCTGAATTTTCCCCTCTCCGAATGGTATTGATCGCGCGATCCATGTGCGCGCCAGTCGGGACCGAGATTGGGATTCTTGGTTCCATTGATGCCGTGAAACTGCGCCTTGCAGGGGAGGCTCTTCCCACTCTGGTCACGAATATCAAAGGCGGCTACCGAAGCCGAGTCCAGCCGCCCGTTCAAAGGTGTTGCCACATCGCTTCGGTTCAGTTGCAGGGTTGCTTCCTTCGTGCGCCCACGACCGATGTCGCTTGCGGTCCATTTGTAGGTGCCCAGGGGCAGTTGGATGGAGAATTCGCCATTGTCGTCCGGGTAGGCAGTCAGGGTCGCGCCACCCTGCTTGAATTCGGCCTTGGCCGTGGAGATGCCCTTGTCGGCCGGATCCTGGATCTTCGCCTTGATTCGTGCGGACTTGATGCCTTGGAAGGCTGCGACTTTCCCGTACGCATCGGCGGGCGACGTTCCGACGGCGATGAACCGCGCAAAGCGGACCTCCTGTCCGGGCTCGACGGTGACCGAACTCTTGGGGACTTCGAACCCGTCACGCCCATACCAGCCGTAGGCATAACCGCACTTGTGCGCCGGATCGATCGCATCGACGTAGGTGATTCCCGCCAGTTTGCCTACGCGGTCGAAACGGGTCCAACGATCGGCAACCGAACCCTTGGCCGCCTTGTTTCCTTCATTGCGCCAGGTGGTGACGATCAACAATCCGGACCAGTCATCGCGCAGGCGGTACTCGTGGCGTTTGTAGAGCCCCTTGTTCATCGGCGCACTGACGACGGTTTCGATCACGGCCTCGCCGTCGCTTCCGTCTTTCACAATTCGCACATACGACACCGGCCCCTGCTGACCCGACGGCGTGAAGATCACCATTTGGTCGTTGTTGGCGCCCCGGAGGGTCAGATCGTAAAGATTTCCGGGCGTTGTCCCTCCGGCCCCGTAGAAGGTGCTCATGTTCGGCCGGCGCAGATGCTTGTTCGCAGAGATGACAGCTTCAACGCGATTGTTGCGCAGAATGAAATCTCCCAGGAGTCCATCGGCTTCCTTGCCGCCAGGCAGGGCGCTCAGATTGTCCGGCCCCACTTCGAAGGCTTCGGGATTGGAATAGACGGAGGCGGAACACAGGCATGCGGCTGCGACGAGAGGAAGGAGTCTGATTTTTATCACGTAAACGGAGACGCTTATAGGACCGTAGCTCGCAAGACACAATTCACATTTGGCTCGGATGTTATGAATCTGGCGGACCCGGCGTGAATAATTTCGTGTCTTCCGTTTCGCCGTTAGTTCAACATGCCGTGTGATGTCGTTTGCAACGGGACATTCACGTGCGTTGATTCAAGGCCTGATATTCTTCCCCGTTTTGGCCGGGGCTTCCTTGCAGGCGCAGTTCTATGGGAAGGCTGTTTTCGAGGTTTCTACCGCGGAGGAGTTTGTCGCTGCTGTTGGATCGGATCGGACCATCAAACTGAATTCCGGATTGTTAGTCCCCTCCGACAGCAAATCACGTGAACATCCGCACGTGAGCTGGAGCAAGCGCGGACAAAACCGTTTGGCCGTCATCCGCAATGTTCGCAACCTGCGTATCATGGCTTCAACAAGTCTGAAGAGTGCTCTCCAATCCGGACCCGGGCACTCACTGGTGCTTGGCTTCGAAAACGTCGTCAACCTTGAGCTTCGTGGGCTGCGGATCACAGCTGCTGAGGGGGCGCGCAGCGGCAATCTTTTGAGCTTCACGGGCTGCACCAATATCCTGTTGCGTGGCTGCGAGCTCCAGGGCGAGCGTTCACGCGCCGTGGAGATCCGCCGGTGCGCGCGATTTTCCGCTCGTGAAACGAAGTTTCTGGGCTGCGCGTATGGCGTGGTGTCGGTGGGGGATTCGCGCAACCTTTTGTTTCGTCAGTCCAACTTCATCGGCAACCGGGGAGAGGTGGGATTGCAACTTCACCGGACTTACGATGCGCGTTTCACGGATTGCGAGCTGCGCGGCAATCGTTTTTCGAAAGCCGTATTCGATGTGCCCGACAGCGCGAAAATCCGATGGGTTGGCGGAAAGATCGAACAGCCCGCCGGCCAGACGTTCTGTCATCAAACCGGCGCTGTGGTGGTCGAAAAGAAGGAAGCAGACTGAGCAAGCCCCTTAGCGTCCGAGCCGTCGGGTGAGGGCGAAAACCAGATCAGCGCGAGGGTTGACAACTCCGCGAAGACGACACTCGCCAGGACGGGCATGGGGAGCTTGTCCATCATCCCGGTCACCGCAAACACACCCATGACAATCATGGTAGAGGCGGTGACGGGATGGCGATGTAGATCCCGCGGTTCATCAGAAGAGGCGGTTGACCGCAGTGCCGAGGATGCTCAGCGGTCCCTGGTCTTCGAGACCCTCGGTGGCTTTGTCGATTTTCTGCAAAGTCATCTTGGCGTTTGAGTAGAGATTTTCGTCGTTCACGAGTTTGCCGGCGCTGCCCTGGCCTTTGTTGATCTTCTCAAAGATCTCCCGGAGGTTCGACATGGCGAGGGTGGTTTCGCTGTAGAGGCTCTCGTCATGCAGGAGTTTGCCCAGCGAGCCCTCGCCTTGATTGACCTTGTTGAGAGTGTCCTGTGCAGCGGACAAGGTGAGTTTCAAATCACCGAAAATATTCTTCGCCTCGGTGAACGTCCCAGTGACGTTGTCCAAAGATCCCTTCGCATCCGCGAGCAGCGTCTTTGCCTCGGTGGCGGTCTCGTTGAGGCTCTTCATCGTCTGGGTGGCCTCGGTGTAGAGCGTGTCATCTCCCATGAACCTGCCGAGCGTTCCCCTGCCTTCGGCCATGTTTTTCGAAACCACCTGGAGGTCTCCCAGGATTGCGGTGATCTTGGGATTGTTTTGGTTCATGAAATCGGTGAGCGGCCCGAGGACGTTTTGGATGGAGTCACCACTGAAACTCTTGGTGAGGTTCTCGATGCCACCGGCAACGTTGTCCAGTTTCGTCATGATGGCATTGAGATCGGCCTGCTCGACGGTCTCAATATTGGAATTCGCCTCAAGGTTCGGAGACTCCGGTGAACCGAATGTGAGGGAGACGAAGTTCTCACCGACGAGGCCGGCTGCCTGGATGCGTGCCTCCGAATCCGTCTTCACCTTGCGATGATCGTCGATCTTCATCGTCACCTTCACCTTGCTGCCTTCGAAGTCGATGATGGACACCCGGCCGATGCGGACGCCTGCCATTTTCACGGGATCGCCCACCTTGAGTTGTTGCGTGCGACGAAAGAGTGCGTGGAGTTCATAGCCCTTCTTGAAAACGTCCGTGCCTCCGGACAATTCGATGAGAAGGACGGCCGCCAAAGCGACCATGGCGAAGAAGACGCCGAGACGGGTTTCGAGTGAACCTTTCATTGTGTTTCAGTGATGGATTGACGTTGAAATGTTGCGTTCAGGAAAGTCTGGACTTCTTCGCGAGGTGAGCTGCGAACTTCATCCGGCGTGCCGAGGGCGACGAGTTCACCGTGCCGGAGGATGGCCATGCGATCGGCAATTCCGAAGCCGAGGTCGCGATCGTGGGTGACGACGATGGAGGTTGCGCCGGTCTGTTCGCGCAACTTGACGATTTCCTCGCCGATCGTGACGGAAATCAAGGGGTCGAGTTCGCTCGTGGGTTCGTCGTAGAGAATGATCTGCGGTTCCATGACCAGGGCACGCGCGATGGACACGCGTTTCTTCATCCCACCGGAGAGTTCGGTGGGCATCCGATCCTCGGCGCCTTCCAAGCCAACAATGGCGAGCTTCTCTTTCACGATCGCATCGATCTCGGCGGGTTTCTTCAAGCGATGCTCGCGAAGGTAGAGGCCCACGTTCTCCGCAACGCTGAGTGATCCCAGCAGGGCGCCGGATTGGAAGACCATTGCGACGCGGTATTTGCTGAGGATCTCCGGTGAATCGATCACGTTGCCTTCAATCGACACCGTGCCGGAATCGGAAGCGAGCAGTCCGACCAGGTGGCGGAGAAGAACGCTCTTTCCACTGCCGCTCGGTCCCATGATCACGAAGATCTCGCCTGAGTCCACCTCCATGTTGATGCCTTTGAGCACCTCACAACCGCCAAAGCTCTTGCGCAGGTCTTTCACCTCCACACATGGTCTTCCGTTCTTTGTTGGTGCCTGGCTCATTTCAAAAGTCCAGCTGGAGCAACAAACGGGTGAGGAAGTAGTCCACGATCAAGATCAACACAATGGAGTTCACGACCGCCTTGGTCACGGAACGTCCGATGCCACGCGGTCCGCCGATGGTATTGAGCCCCTGATGACAACTGACGATCCCGATCACCAGTGCAAAAACAAAGCTCTTGGTCAATCCATTCAATACCGCCCAGTTGTCGACCACGCGGGACAGACTCGAAAAATAGGCCTGCCAGGGTACAGCGATGTCGGCGTTCGCAGACGAAACAATTCCGCCTCCAACCCAGCCGACGAGGATGGAGAACACCACGAGGCATGGAAGCGCGATGCTGACTGCGATAACGCGTGGCAACACTAGATAGTGAATCGGGTCGATGTTCATCGTGCGCAGGGCATCAATCTCCTGGTAGACCGCCATGGAACCGATTTCCGCGGCCATTGCGGAACCGATCCGGCCGGCGATCAATACGGCCATCATCACCGGCGCCAGTTCCTTGCAGAGGGAAAGCCCGACCACGCTGCCGACGACCGCGGACAAACCGCGCTCCACCATGATCGGCCCGGTCTGCAGCGCGAGAACACCACCAATGAACAGTGAGAGAATGCACGCCATCAACAAACTGGCGTTGCCGATTTCATAGAACTGGTCGATCACCTTGCGAAGATGCCGGAAGCTGAGGGGGAGCGCGCATAAAGTGCGCCACGCCAGTATCACCATCTGTCCGATATCACGAAACATCAGGGGGTGCTGGCGGAAGTCGAAAAGTTCACTGGGTTCATCTGGGCTGTCTTCTCAGACGCATTGTCCGGCTCCGGATTCGAAGCCTTTCGTTCCCTGGCATGGAACCACTTCCAACGGCGTCCCGTTGCGTCGGATTCATACTGAACGAGCCCAAAAAAGAGCGAGCTTTTTTCAGTGTCCGGCGTCGTTTCGCGCCGCCACAGATTCCACAGGAGCGATTGGCTCCGGGCGCCGGTCAGCGGATTTTTTTCCGAACGCCAGATCGACCAGAGGGGGGACCAATTGCGCTCAACGCTTTTGTTGTTCGGCAGCATCGATTCCAGCACGGCCGGCACGCGCAACCGTTCGCGGCCGTCGAGTTCGCGTTTCCAATGAAAGACCGGCCACAGGTCCAGCCTCCTTCTCGCCTGGCCGGTCTCGATGTTCGATTCAGTCAGATCGGAGTAGAGAAAAAAGATCACACTATACCTCTTCCGATGAAGCGGTGCTGCCTTGGCTTCATTGATCTTGAGAATTGGCCATGCATAAAAGTCGCTGCGCAGGGTATCACTCGACGAGCGGCTGAAGAACGGCCATACGCGATTCATGCGCTTGCCCTCCCCGCGGGCAAATCCGAGCAAGGGCCAGGGCAGTCCCCATTCGCGATATCGCTTTTCATGGTCTTCGGTGTAGGTAAAGAACGGCCAGAGCACGGTGGTTGAGTCCCGTGCGGGTGAACGCAACGCGGAGTAGAGCGGAAGCACCGCGTGCTCGCGGACTTCATTGGTAGTGCCGACGTCGCGATGCTCGTTGATAAGAAATGGCCAGAGCGCGAAGTCTTTCCTGTGCCCCGATACAAAGACCGGTTCCCCAAAATTGTTCGTCTTGCTGTGTGAGACTTTGAGTTCGCGACCCATCACCGGCCAGAACTGCCAGCCTCTCAGCCATTCGCCTTTGCGCCGGTGAAAAAAAGGATACAGGTAGTTGCGCGTCACGACATCACGCTTCCGGGTCTTGGAGTAGAGGGGAAACATCACAAACTCGATCTCGTCGCGAAGCATGCGATTCACCAGCCGACCGTAGAACGGAAAGACCGCCGTGTAGTCTGAGGAGGCGTTTGTCGAGCGTTGTTGGTAGTAGAAGGGAAATATCGTCAGTTTGCCGCGATCATTCAGGTCCTGATCGCGTGCCACGGAGAAGCTCAGCAATTGCATCAATTGGACGCGTTTTTCACCTCCAAACCGGTCGAAGGTCATCAACGGGTAGAGGAAATCCATCTCCTCATATTCCAAACTCGGTTTCTTGGTCTTTGAAAAGAAGGGAGGAAATGCGCGCGTCGTCTGATTGTCGGTTTTTTCCTCGTAATAGAACGGACCGATCTCCCTGCGCCTCCCATCTTGGAGCGTGAGTTTGAAGTCGTGGATGGCCGGCCCCCAGCTAAGGAAATTCCTGTTCGTCCCAGCGGTGACGGACGCATTGATACACAAAAAAACGGCCAAAAGCGCCCAAAACGACCTGATCGATGAATTGTGCTGCTTTCGCCCGAGAATCACGTGGTTTTGATTCTAGTTTTCGTCACACCAGCGTCAAGGGGAGGCGAAATCGGCTCGGTTAAAGTTCGCCCATGATCTGATTCTATAACGTTATCGGAACGTAACATTTACGGAGTTCGCCGTATTCCACCGCATAATAGATTGACTTTGATTTTCACTGCTTTAACTTCTTCTGTTAGTTGATTGAGGTTTTAGTTGGCCTCGGTTCCTCACAACCCAGCGACGGAGGGTGCATTGTCGTCGCTGGGTTTTTCCTTTGTATACCCAGCTTTCTCAACGCCTCCAACCCATCCGCATCAGGATACTGATTACCGCCGGCAGGAATGCCAAGGCGGCAATCATGCAGGTCAATGTTCCGACCGACATGATAAAACCCAAACTTTCGATGCCGCGATGATCGGCGACCATCAGGCTCCCGAAGCCCGCGACCGTGGTCAGCGCGGATATGAAAACGGCCTTGCCAGTGCTCTTGGCGAGAATCGACGGCGATCGCTCTTCTTGAAACCGATTCAATATGTGGATTGCACTGGTCACGCCGATTCCGGCCACGAGCGGAAGCGTCATGATATTCGCGGGGTTAAATGGCAGACCACGCCAACCCATGATCCCCGCCAGCCAGATGGTTCCAACCCCGACCGGAATCAAAGCGAGCATCATGCAGATCAAGGAACGAAAATGGAACAACACCATGAGCGCGGTAGCGCCCAGCGCGTAATACGCGGCTTCGATGTAACTGTCCTTCAGCAGCGTCGTATACTCGAGCAATTGAACCGGTGTCCCAGTCACATCCGGATCGATCTTCCGCAGGTCGGCGACGAACGCAGCCTGATGGTCCTTCTGCCACACGTCGTCCTTCGGATACACCTGCAGCAGGTACCTGCCAGATACTCCGACGAATCGATTGCGAAGACCGGAAGGCAGGTCTTCCACCGTCAGCGCTCCGGACGCATCCTGGCGAGCCAAGGCATTGAAAGTCGCACGCAAATCCGTGAGCAGGGCTTGTTGGAAGCGCGCCGCCTGTTCGCCCATGCGTCCGGCATCCGGTGAGTTTAACGACCGGCGGATTCTGGAGACCGATTCCCAGACTGATTGGATCTTCCAGTATAGCTCACTCTCTCCCTGGTCGGCCTGCACTGCTTCAACGGCTGCCCCCAGGTAGCCCTGGAAAGAATAGAAGACCTGGCTGGCCACCTTGACGTCAAAAGGCCCGCGATCCACTTCGGCAAATCTGATCGAATCGGCAATACTCTTGATCTGATTGATCTTCTCCAGGCGGGGACCGGGATCTTCACCGAAGAAAGACGTCATTGATTTCACATCGGCAACTGTCGGCAGCTTGCGAACCCGCTCCTCGATCTGGTTTGCCGTCTCGACCGAGTCCGCCAGCAGAACTGCAAACAGCAACGCATTGGACGCGGATTCGATCAGCTTCTCTTCAAAGATGACCGCGGGTAGATCCGCGGACTGCATGTGCAGGAGGTTGTAGTCAAAGTAGACCCGGCGCGAGGACCAGACTGCCAGTCCGCACAGAACGATCGTGGTGAAAGCCATCACTCTGGGTTTGCCGAGCAACAGGCGTTCGATCTTTGCAGGCGTCAACTTCCGGGCTTTCTTTTGATCCATCCGGTTCTGTGTTCCACGCAGCAACAGAACGGGCAGCAATGTCATCATTGGAATCAGACTGATCAGCAATCCGCCTCCGGCAATGATTCCCATCTCCTGGATGCCTCGAAAATCCGTGAGCGCCATCGCAAAGAAGGCGGCCGAAGTCGTCAGCGCTCCCGTGAACACACCCTGTCCGGTGTTCACGAGTGATACGCGAATGGCGTCTCGTCGATCCAAACCCGCGTGCAGTTCCTCCTCATAACGAGTGATCAGATGAACGCCGAAATCAATGGCCAGACCGATCAGCATGGGCGCAAAGGTGATCGTCAGGATGTTCAGGTGGCCTACCACCAGCGTGGTGTATCCCATGGTGTAACCCAGGCTAACCAACAGACAGAGTGTCGCTTTGATCGGTCGCCCGGTTTCCTGATAGCCGTAGACGAAAATCAACCCGACCAGCAGCAGCGCGATTCCCGATGCAGCCATGGTGTCCTTTTGCGACTGCGCCATCTCATCGATCTCCAACACCGATTCTCCGGTCACGCCCACACTGACGCCCGGGACTTCGCGCTTGGTTTGATCCACCAGTTCGCGAATTCGCTCGATTGCTTTGCCCGTCAGATCGGCATCTGCCGCCTGCGCCGTGGCAAGGTACATCTTTCCGTTGCCGTAGGTGATGTACATTTCCTTTTCCGCCTCCGCACCGCCAAACAGCGCACTCAGACCCGGCGATGGCGGATTGCCAATGCGAAGCATCGCGGCATGGCACTGGTCGATGATACGTTGCAGCGCGGGCAGTGCGTCGATCAGTTCTTCGACCTCTTCCCTCGGCTTCTTCCCGGACTGGCGAAACTCCGTGTTGATCACCTGGATCAACGACACGAGGTTCGTCGCCCTGGAAAACTTGTCCACGAAGGGCTGATAAGCCGCGAGTTGTTCCTCCAGTTTTTCCAAGTCCGACTTCTCAAGAAACAACAGGGCCTTGTTGCCCAGCATTTTCAGGTCGCCCTTGTAGATGACGTTGCGGAAGAGATTGGTCTCCGCGTCAAGATGCGCCCCGATCCGTTCCACAAACTGGCGGTTCTTCTCCATGTCATCGCTCTCCACGATGACCACCAGATCATCCTGGGCGGGGAACTCCTTCTTGAACTCCAGGAAATTGCGATGATACCGCTTCTCCGTTCCCACCAGATCACCACGGCTGGTGGAAAACTCCAGCTTGGAGACGGTGAAGGCAACGCATGCGGCAAAAGCCAGAAACTGCGGATACAGGAACAGCTTCGGGCGATCATAAATCACGCCCGCCAGCTTCGTGAGCACGCGCTCGGCCCATGCGGTTTTATCTTTCGAATCCGTCACCCGTCGTGCCCCATCAAAACGCCAAAGGCAACTCGTCCACAATCTTGAATTTGCCAACCCGCCCTTGAGACACAGAACAGGCGAAGGTTGAACAGAATCACTCTTGGTCATCCCGGTTTTCTGCGCAATCTTCCCCGCTCTGCAAATGGGTTCAAGAAACGGACAGGACGCCATCTCGATTCGCGGCGCGCGCGAGCACAACCTCAAGGACGTCTCGCTCGACATTCCGCACGGCAAGTTCGTTGTTGTTACCGGCGTGAGCGGTTCGGGCAAGAGCACGCTGGCGTTCGATCTCGTCTTCAACGAAGGCCAGCGTCGATTCCTCGACTCAATGAGCGCGTACGCCCGCCAGTTCATCGAGCAGATGGCGCGGCCGGATGTGGATGTGATTGCCGGGATTCCACCCACGGTGAGCATTGAGCAGGGCACATCGCGCGGAGGTGGCAAGAGCACCGTGGCCACGGTCACGGAGGTTTATCATTTCATCCGCCTGCTCTTCGCGCGCCTCGGGACGCAGCATTGTCCCGCGTGCGAGATTCCCGTCGCTCCGCAAACCCGCAGTCAACTTGCTGATACGCTTCGCGCCGAAAGCCGGAGACGTGGCGCCTTGAAGCTGCTCGCGCCGGTGATTCGCAATCGAAAAGGGTTTCATTCATCCGTCGTCGCTGCGGCTGCGAAGAACGGATTCGAACAGGTTCGCGCCGACGGGGCATTCTACGACACCGCGGAACCTTTTCGATTGGATCGTTTCAAGGAACACGACATCGAGGTGCTGGTCGGAGAATGGAACGACAAGCGAAGGAAGAAATCCGGCGCGGAACTGCACGACGTCATCACCGCTGCGTTGAGGGCCGGCAATGGAATTTTCTACGCGCTTGATCGGAAGGGGGAACTCACCATTCATTCAACCGAACGGGCCTGCCCCCGGTGTGGCACGTCGTTTGCCAAGCTCGATCCCAAGAACTTCAGCTACAACTCATCGCAAGGCTGGTGCGCACGCTGCCGTGGTTTCGGAGAACTCTTCTACATGCCCGACGTCGACCGTGGTGCTCGCGCCGACGTGATCGAGGAGTCGTGGTTCATGTGGCAGGAAGGCGAACGGGAGCAATGCCCGGGTTGCCAAGGCGCGCGATTGAATCCGCTCGCCCGGGCCGTCCGCCTCGACCTCGGCTCGAAGGGGCAATCGGCGCCCACCATCGATTTCTTCGCGGAGGCAGGTGTGGCTGAGGCGCATGAATACTTTCGAAAACTCAATCCCTCCGGAGGCGTGGCAGCGATCGCGCGCGACATCCTTCCCGAGATCACCGAACGCCTGAAGTTTCTGCGCGAGGTCGGTCTCGGCTACCTCCAGCTCGGCCGGGGCGTACCCACCTTGTCCGGCGGTGAATCACAACGCATCCGGCTCGCAGCCCAGCTCGGTTCGAACCTGAGCGGTGTCCTCTACGTGCTCGACGAACCGACGATCGGACTTCACGCACGCGACAATGAACAACTTCTCAACACGCTCGAACGGCTGCGTCAACGCGGGAATTCACTGCTCGTGGTGGAGCACGATGAAGACACAATGCGGCGAGCGGATTTCGTGGTCGACCTCGGCCCTGGCGCCGGCGTGAATGGCGGTCATGTCGTGGCCACCGGCAAGCTGGCCGAACTTGCCACGCATCCTGATTCAATCACCGGTTCCTGTCTCGGAATGAAGCGGAGTTTTCCGGCACGCGGCAAGCGAAGGGAGATCAACCAAGTCCGCGGCAGGAAACCCGGTGTCGATTCGCGATGGCTGACCTTGAGCAAAGCCGATCGAAATAATCTGAAGAACATCGAGACGCGCATCCCACTCGGTCGCTTTGTGGTGGTGACCGGTGTCAGCGGCAGTGGGAAGAGCACACTGATTCGCGATTGTCTTCATCCGGCGCTGGAACTCGCGGTTGCTGCGAACAAGAAGAAAAAGAAAGCCAAGCTCAGGGAGCTCACCGGCTACGAATCCATTTCGGCAGTCTACGAGGTCGATCAATCCCCCATCGGCCGGACGCCCCGGTCCACGCCGGCAACCTATGTCGGATTCTTCGACGAAATTCGAAAACTGTTCGCACAGACACCCGAAGCCCGCCTGCGTGGATATGGTCCGGGGCGCTTTTCCTTTAACAGCCCGGCCGGCCGTTGTCCGGATTGTGACGGCGCGGGACAGAACAAGATCGAGATGAACTTCCTGCCGGCGGCATTCGTGAAATGCGAAACCTGCGACGGACTTCGATTTGATCCGGAAACCCTCGACGTTGAATTCCACGGCAGGAACATCTCACAGGTCCTCGATCTGAGCGTCGAACAGGCCATCGAGTTTTTCAGCAGTTTTCAGAAGATCAAACGCGCATTGGAGGCCCTCCGAGATACCGGCCTCGAATACCTCCGGCTCGGCCAGCCCAGCCCGACCCTCAGTGGTGGCGAAGCGCAACGCGTCAAACTCGTCACCCACCTGCTCAGCGGCCTCAAAGATCCCGACCTGTTCACCCGCCTGCCGCGTCGGAACTTTTTCATCCTCGAAGAACCCACCATCGGCCTGCACATGGCCGACGTGAACCGACTTGTCGAAGTCATCCAACGGCTCGTCGACTTCGGGCACACCGTCGTGGTCATCGAACACAACCTCGACCTCATTGCCGAAGCCGACTGGGTCATCGATCTGGGTCCGGAAGGCGGGGATGCAGGCGGAAGAATCATCGCCGAAGGCACGCCTGAGAAGATCGCCGCGTACAAGACCTCCCACACCGGCCGGTACCTGAAGAAGACCCTCCGCGGCAACAGCCGCAAGTGCTCTTAATCGTTGTCTTAACTCCTTGTCTCAATCTCCCTCACGATGAGATGCCACCGATTTCTGGACCGGTTCGTGTCTTATTTCGGGTTGAGTAGTTTGGCTTCAAATTGACTGGGAGTGCGATAGCCCAGGGCGGGGTGTTTGCGTTGGGTGTTGTAGCAGCCTTCGATGTAGCCGAAGAGTTCGCAGCGCGCGTCGGCCGCGTCCTCAAAGCAGCTGGCCTCCCTGAATCTGCTGGAAGAAAAAGCTCAATCAATGGGACAGCGGGAAGGTTTTCGAACACACCCGGGTCACTCCTTCAGCCGAAACGAATCCCGGATCTTCCGCATCTGGCTCCACTCCGGCTTGTCGCCCGACAAAGGGGAAACAGAGAAGAAATACCAACTCCGATTCTGCTTCTCGAACGAGCGACGTGAGATTTCGACATTCAGCTTCAGTAGCTTGCCGGTCACGAACACGTCATAAGTCGTCATTGTTCCGGTCCATTTCGGAGCCGATGCCGGCTTGTCACTCGACTTAACCAACTGGATCTTCACGTCGATCTTTGCCGGATCCACCTGCACGCCTCGCGATCGCCCCACGCTCTTGCTCAGCCCGACGTAGTAGTTTCGCAAATCGCGTTCGAGCGCCTTCTCATCCAGGTCAACATCACCCTTCAGCCACCAGAAATACACATAGGTCCAATAGGTCGGTGAGCCCGGCTTGAACATGCCCGGCCCGAAGCGCAATTCCTCGAAACCCGTGTACTCCAACTCCTTCGCAAATCCCAAGGGGAAGGGAATCCTCTCCGAACGCCAGTTCTTGGGAGCGTCAAAGGTGAAGGCATCCGCAGCCGCGAGCCTCAGCCCACATACCGTCCACATCAGAACGACGAAAACTATTCTTCGCATCCCCGGATCGAAAAACAGATCAGCCTGATACGCAATGAACAACGGTGGTCCGGCACGGAAGATCCGTTACTTCTTCGAACGCTTCACCGGCTTTTTCGGATGGCGCACCACCTTTACATCATTGTTCTGCGGCTTGCCTGGACTGCTGCGGCCCCGCGTGATGATTTTCTCAAGCAGGTCCTTCATTTCCGACAATCGCGAGCGTTCCGCCTGACCGCAAAGCGACTTTGGCAGGACAAACCAGAGAGCAACAAGCGGGAGGATGAACCGATTCATGATTCGACACGATTCTGGCGCCACAATCGCGAGCCGGGTTGCACTGCAATCTCCTTGAACAATTCCGTTCCCGCGTCTGTCATCGGGGATGCCTGCAAGACCACTCACCCGCCGGCCCAAGATGGCGCGTGCTCTTCCGGACACTGAGGAAACCGAGACCTGGGGCAAGCCGCGCTTCCGTGTGAACAACAAGATCTTCTGCGGTTACGGCGAGGAAGACGGCGCGACCGTCATCGGTTGCACTCTTGAGAAGAAACACGCCCTGAAGGTGGTGAAGCGTCCCGGCCTCATCTTGTCTCCCTTTGGCGGCAAGCACGGTTGGATCTCCATCGATGTCGAACACATCGAGGATTGGGAGGGGATCAACGACTGCATCCTCGAGAGCTACACATTGACCGCGACAAAGCGTTCCATCGCCAAACTATGAACGCTGTTCTCCTCATCCTCCTGCTCTCGATCGCGGCTTCCTGCTCAGCAACAAAACCCAACGTCCTCTTCCTCGCCGTCGACGACATGAAGGACTGGGTGAACTGCCTTGGCGGATACGAAGGGAAAGTCCACACACCAAACATCGATCGCCTTGCCGCGCGAGGCACGCTCTTCACCAACGCGCATTGTCCCTCGCCCAAGTGCGCACCATCACGTGCAGCCATCATGACGGGGCTGCGTCCCTCAACTACCGGACTCTACGACAATGGACATTGGTGGAAACCGAACTACCCGGACACCGTGACGATTCCCATCCACTTCCGAAATCATGGTTACCAGGTTGCCGGTGCCGGAAAAATCTTTCACCACACCGCCGGCAACAATCCTCCCGGGCAATGGCATGATTTCCGCCGGCTGGTTTTTGAAGAAGATCCGTGGTTTCGCGGAGTGAAGCTGAACTATCCCTGGTCTCAGGTGAAACCGTTTCCGGAAGGCTATCCGTTCAGCGGGGTCAAGGGACTGGGGCACGAAAACGACTGGGGTTCATTGAGACTGACCGAAGCGGAATACGACGATTCCAAGACCACCGCCTACGCCGTGCGATTCCTGCAGCGGGACCAGCCAAAACCCTTCTTCCTCGCCTGCGGCATTTTCCGCCCACACCTGCCATGGTATGCGCCCAAGAAATACTTCGAGCTATATCCCATGGAATCAATCGTCCTGCCTCGCGTAAAGAAAGGCGATCTGGAGGACGTGCCCGGGCCCGGTCGGAAGTTTGCCAATGCCCGCCGATTCGACTTCGAGAAGATCCGTAAAGCCGGCCGCTGGAAACACGCGGTGCAGGCCTACCTTGCCAGCATCACATTCGCCGACGCACAGATCGGCCGCGTTCTTGATGCGCTCGACCAGAGTCCCCACGCGCACAACACCATCGTAGTCCTGTGGTCCGATCACGGCTGGCACCTGGGCGAAAAGGATCACTGGCACAAGAGCACCCTGTGGGAGGAAGCCACCCGTGTCCCCTTCATCATCTCCGCACCGGGATACAAACCCGCCCGATCGTCACGGCCGGTGAGCCTGATTAACATCTTCCCCACCTTGAACGAACTTTGCGGACTCACGCAGTTGAAGAGATCGGACGGCGTCAGCCTCGTTCCACTCTTGAAAGATCCCAAGGCACCGTGGTCAAGACCGGCAAAGATTGAATACAAGTCGGGTAACGTCGCAGTGCGTTCCGAAACCCACCGCTACATCCGCTACCAGAATGGCGACGAGGAACTCTACGATCTTCAGTCGGATCCGCTTGAGTGGAAGAACCTTGCGAACGATCCGGTGCATCGTGGCCTGAAGGTGCAGTTTCAAAAACACCTGCCGAAAACGTGGGCAAAGTCAGCCGCCAAGAAGTCCGCATTCGAGTTCGACCCGACCACTTATTCTTGGCGCGAAAAAAAATCGGGCAAGAAGATCCAAGGCCGTTGATCAGGGAGATGCCTGTGCGCAATACAGCCTTGGGGTTTGCTGCGCCAACGG
>CEUN01031386.1_pt1 | contig 33200 bp, 28 predicted proteins | sample 361501 | NCBI WGS metagenome assembly CEUN01 (sample SAMEA2622801, study PRJEB7988) | marine metagenome | biome: marine biome (ENVO:00000447); feature: marine epipelagic mixed layer (ENVO:xxxxxxxxx); material: "saline water (ENVO:00002010), including plankton (ENVO:xxxxxxxx)" | depth 120 m | reverse complement strand
AATATTGCTAATCCTCTCTCTCTACCTCTCCAAGCACTCTGCAACGCCAGACGAATGTTGTTTGGAGCAGACAACCATGTGGCTCGGAACGAATGATACCAGTTTTTCAAAAATATCTCCAAAGAAAATTCTTCTTTTTCTGAAACTAACTTTTTCTCTGGTTTAATCAATGGCTGAATAAAACCAAAAAATCTTCTTACAAGTTTGCGCTCTAATTTGACGAAAATTATGAAAAATATAACAAATATCCAAGCAATTACCATTGTAGGAATAACTTCTGAAAATAATGAGCCAATATCCAATCAGGTCACCTCCTCAATTCCCCAAGCAGAACGTATGTCTGATGCAGCAGTGACTCCATCTTTCAAGAGAAGCATTCTATCAGCCATAGATGCCAATAGAGGATCATGTGTTACCATCAAAACAGAAATTCCATCATTTTTACAAAGATCCTTGAATAAATGTATGATTTCCTCTCCACTCTTGACATCGAGATTACCAGTGGGCTCATCTGCAAGAATCAATGACCTCGAACCAGATATTGCTCGTGCAACTGCAACTCTCTGTTGCTGTCCGCCGGATAATTGATCTGGAATAAAATTCATTCGATCGCCTAATCCCACTCTCTCAAGAGCATTTCTTGCTCTGGTTTCGGCTTCTGCACTAGGTATTCCTGATAACTCCAAACTGAAGATAACGTTGTCTAAAGCTGTGAGTCTATCGACAAGATGGAAATCTTGGAAAATCCAACCTACTCCTTTTCTACGAACATCAACTACCTTATTTGGTGACTTTGTTCCATATTGGAAAGAATCTAGAATTATTTGTCCGGAGTCTGCCTCTAACAAGCCCCCTATTATGTTCAATAGAGTACTCTTTCCACAGCCACTGGGACCCATTAAACTGACTAATTCACCTTTCTCGACTTTTAGGTCGATACCCTTCAGAACTTCGAGTCGTCTCCTACCCGAACCGAATCCTTTGTGCAGTCTATCGACTGTCAACATGTGGTGATCGGTGTTTTGTGTGTTTATAATTCGTTAGTTCGACAATATTCAATAAAAGCAATTCATATATCTTCAAGATAAGAACTAATTTTTGATCCAAAAGCCTCTAAACCAAACTCTATTTTCGCTTTTTTAATCAAATCCTCATCAGGGTGTCGAGGAACTTTACCTGCTCTAATCCATTCTCTCCATATTTGGAAAAGTTTGTCACTCCATTTTCGTGGATCATCGCTTCGACAGTCAATAATTGGACAGCCTGCTGCCATAGCATGATTGGAGATCAAAGGATGTATCTGTTGACCCTCTGAAATTAATAGAACTTCAGAGTGTTGTAAAGACGAAACTATTTGCTCTGATGTAAGAGATGGAGATTTCACTAATGACATGAAATTTAGATCGTTAATCATATCTTTTGGCAAGTTCGATTTTACAATACTAAGATCATAATCTGAAGAGGTCAGAACTAACATTTTATCATCAATATCAAAATCAAGAATATATTCACGAGGCCGCTCATTATTTCGTGGATCAAAATATTCTACATCAAATACTGAACCAATAACTATTGTAGGATTTGAAAGATTAAGTTCAATTTCGGATTCTGTAAAAATAAGATCTAGTAATTCGAGATCATCAATTATTCTACTAGATGTTAAATCTAATTGTTCATCTAGAAATATGCCTAATGCTGGTAATTCTCTACTTATGGGTACTTCACGTGCTGATGGTAAATCAGTAACTAGAATTAAATCAATAGGAGTACTATCAATTACTTCTTTTAATTCAGATAAGGAGGATACTGTAGAGGCATGTGACCAAAACGGGATAAGGGCTCTAGAAAGTATATTTTCCATTAATTGACACATTTTATTTGATGCATCTGATCCTTTCGAAGAAACCAGAACCATACGCTTCATTGGTTCTTCCGAAATCTAAAGAGATATGACATAAACGGATAATTAGAAGTTATAATCGCTAGATTTGATGGCTGTCAGGAGTTCCGCGCCGTTTATCAGAACCCAGAGAGTGAGAGGGATGATGGCATCTGCCGACGGCCCGCCACTGCGCGTCCTTCTGGTCCATGTGTGGTTCTGGCCTCATGTGGGTGGTGGGGATCAACATGTTGAGATGCTAGGTCGTGAATTAGTTAAGTCTGGACACGATGTAACAGTCTGGTGCGCTGATGTACCAAAATATGAACCACGAATATTTGATAGAGGGGGAATCAAGGTTGTAAGATTACCGCCCAGTCGTGTACTAAGGGGTGTAGATCCAGTTGTAGATATAAATGAATTATCAATGGAGAACTTTGATGTTATACACCTACATGACACTTTACCAATATTAATCAGGAAATCGGTTAAGAAGGCTAAAAAATTAGGCATACCTATTGTCACTACATATCATAATGATTACATTAAAAAAGGCATAATTGCAAAAATAATAAAGCAAATAAGATGGATTACTCAAGGTCGAAGAACTTTACATGATAGTCAAGGAAAAATTGTTCTTACTCAATATTTTAGTGACCTACTAAGGAGTAAAGGAGTGAAGGGGAATATCGATATTATTCCAAATGGATTCTCGCCCATTGAAGAAATATCAGAGAAACCGATAAATCTTCCACAAGATGTATCAAATTCACAACTAATGACCTTTATTGGTCGACTTAGTGAACAAAAAGGACTTGATACACTAATGGATGCTTGGGATATTTTAGCGAAAGAATCAGAACCAAATTTCGATTTGGCTATAGCAGGAAAGGGAGAACTTGGAGATTGGTTAAGAGAACGTATTTCTAAGGCAAAATATAATCGGAGAATCCATCAACTTGGGCTAGTTAGTGAAGCTGAGAAAAGATGGCTTCTCGAGGAATCTACTGGCATAGTTATACCATCAAGATTTGAAGGTCTACCAACTGTTATGCTAGAAGCAATGTATGCAAAATCATCAACAATCATGTCAGATGTAAATGACCTTGGTAAAATAGTTACAGAACCAAGAGCTGGATTATCCTTTGAACCAAATGAGCCTATTGAACTCGCCAATGCAATTCAAAGCGTATTATTGGCAAATCCTGAACAGAGGGAAAGATGGGGTGAATCGGGATATACAGCTGCTTGCAATTATCTCTGGCCAGAAATAACTAAAGATGTCTTGAAAGTCTATCGACGTATCATTAAATAATTAGATTAGCATGGGTGATTTATTGACTGAAGAGAATTCGAAGGTGAAATTACTAGTCGCCAAGGGTACCTTTGAAGCAATGAGAGGTGCTGAAAGAGATCTTATCAGAAACCTTCCAGCACTTTCAAATGATTTTGACTTAACGGTAGCAACTATTCAACCAAGTAAGGAACTCAGAGAATCGGCTTTAGAGAATAATTTCAAATTACTATCCCCAGAAAAATCATGGTACCCTAGTAATGGTACTATTGGAAAAATTATGAATGTTGATTTACGATCTTCAACAAAAGCATGGAAATCAATTAGTGGATTGAAAGATACTATGACGAAGATAGATGCAGTTCATTTAGTAAGTGGAGATGGATCTTTTGGGATTATTCGTTTAGTACCTAATCAGTGCCCATTCCATTTGTATATGCTAGAACCGCATAGAGGTCTTTACGAAGATGTATTACATCTTGATGTAAGAGGAAATCCTAAGAGAAATATGAATCTAACTAGACTTGGACTAAAGAAAATGAAACGTGATGACCAAAGAATCATAGCCAATTTTCTGAAGAGAGAGAAGGTAAAAATCAGCGGTAATTCTAGTTACAGCGCCGACCGTATTGAGGAAGTATATGGTTACAAAGCCGGATTTATTCATCCAAGTGTCGATTTCAACGAATTCTCTCTGGAAGCAACTCATGAAGAAAATGAATCTTGGGTTAATTTAGAGGAATTACCAGATCCGCCATGGGTAACAACCATCGGCCACTCTGGATGGTCAAAAGGAGTCTGGGAAACGATTTCAATGTTAACTGGAAGTGGTATTGGCTTGGTTCTAGTTGGAGGAGGGAGTTTTGAAGAAATTGAAGATCTACATGACCATGCTAATTCCAGATCAGTCCGATTCTGGACCCCTCCTAGACTAACTAATCTACAACTAAATGCAACAATGAGGCGTTCTATTGCAGTAGTTAGTATGGCACATGGTGAACCATTCGGTCTTACTCCAATAGAGGCCTTTGCTGTGGGCACACCTGCATTATTCGTAGATGAAGGAGGATTTCGCGATACCATTGATGATGGAATAAATGGAAGACTAATTGCTAGGAATGATTTACTCGCTTGGCAAAATGCATTGAAAGAAGCTTCAGAGCATGAAAATAGAAAGAAATGGGCTAAAGAAGGTCGTGCAAAAATTGAGAGATTAAATCTTTCACCTGAAGGACATTCAAAAAGAATAAAAGAAATAATTGAAGAAATTATTTAATCATCTGAGCTAGACAATTGATTTATCTCAGGACCTAGTCGGAATGTTATTGTAATTGCAAAAATTCCAAGCAAGAACATGAATAAAGAGAACCATTGGTTGAGAACTATAGATTGATTAAATTGAGGCCAAAATGGTATCAAATCCATTGTTGATTTACCAAGAGACATTTTACCACCAATTGAACCAAGAATCGTTACGCAAATTAAAGCACCAATGGCACATAAACCCTGTAACACACCTAGGCGTTTATCTAACCAAACATTTGGACCAAAACGCCATCTGCCAACTATCAATGAAAGTAAGAAACCCGTGGTTAAACCAGTAAATAGAAATTTATTGTAGCTCATTGCATCACCGCCGGGATTACCCATAGACAATGTTCCTGAGATTACAGCAATTGGCATTAAAGGAATTGCAGCAATGGCTGAAACATATGCGGCATTGTCAAAATAAATACGCACACGATCTCCATTAGAAAAATAAGTCGAAAGCCAAGCAACAATTGAACTAATACAAGCAAGTGTTGAGGTACCAGTAACTAAACCTACGACCAAATGATGGAATGGAATTGCATACATAATTAATCATCATCCAAATTGGGTTCTTTTACCCACTCTTCTTCAACTGGATCCCAGAGCAAATCGGGATATTCATCATACTTAACAAGCCGATCTGGATATTCGTTGGAGTGAATTTGTGTATTAGAAGGAGAAGTAACTGTTGAGGGATCTACAATAGATGTATGATCCATTTTTCCTCTATATCTCTGAGGTTGTAATATTGCTTGTAGATTAACTATTATTGCTAAAATTATCAAAGTGCTTGCCAACCCCTGCATTCTTGCACCCCACAATGTTCCATCAAAATCAGGTTCTTTAGTTCCCATAGTCAACCAAGGTTGTGCAATCTCAAATTCTTGATTAGACGTTTTGACTTGATAGATAATTACAGTATCTCCCATGGTTGCTGGGAGATGTGCTAACCACTTATTCTCCTCAACTAATTCAACCAGTGTTTCGTGACTCTGAGATTCTCCTTCAAGCATCCATAACACTTCTACAGAGGTTGTATTTTGTGTTAGCAAAATAATTGGTGATGTGTCTCCTGTTGTTCGATACGAGGGAGCAGACCAATCTGCTGCGAATCCTGGAAGATTCTCGGGAACTGGAATAACTTCAATTTGATGAGGTTCTGATAACCCGAAGAAAGCGCGATTCATTTCATTTGGACTTGCTCCATGATGAATTTCTACAAAAAGTTCGGTTGACATAGATTCTTGAGGAGTTTCTAAGATCCAAACAAGATTAATTGATCCACTGCTAGGAACTACTGATTCGACATAATTAGACGTGCCCCCATTAGGATCTTGTATTATATTCCAGCCATTATCTTCTGGATGATCTCCATTTCCATTAGTGGAGGATAAAAGAAATGCACCTAATAGACGATTAGATGATAGTTCTGAGTTACTAATTGTTACTTCAAATTGGTAAGCGGTTCCAGCAAAAGATTCAGAACTTGAATTAATACTAATTTCAGCTGAAGATTGTTGATTAAATGAAGGGTCTCCATGACACGAGCCAGCACAATTGAAATCTCTATCTCCATCTCCATTTCCTCCTGGATTTGCAACCGTTCCTTGAACGGCTAATAGCAACACTGCTACTATACTAATTACAAACATTCGAGATCTCATGTGTTTATTCTCCGTCGGTATTGTACTACAGTTAGTGCTATACTTAACATACCCAATAATAGCATGATTATTGCTAATGGCAATGATAATAATTGAAGCGAACCTGTTGGTTCACTGTCAATATATAGTGGAGCATCTGTGGCATTAACAGAAACCATATTTTCTAATTCAAACATCCAAACTACTTCTTGACCAGAAACTTCAGCGGTCACTACATAATTTAGAATACTTGCAACTGGCGCAGATTCACTCCAACTTGTTTCTCTAGTTATTCCAATTGGTTCTAATCCACTTGGTAAAGGAAGTCCTGAAGATGAAATATCTCCACCGAATGAGGAAGTGGAACGGTATATTCTGAATGTACTATCGGGTCCATTCCAATTCCAAGTTAATTCAACATTCGCTCCGGACATCGAGGCTTCTAGATTATTAATTGTGATAACATTTTCAAAATTTATTATACCAGATGTATTAGAAGAACCTCCACTATCATCTACAACACTAAGATAAACTGAATGAGAGCCCTCACCTAATTGAATAGAAACTTTCTGACCTGTATAAGAAAAATCATCAATTGTCCAAAACCACGAAACTACTTCTCCATCGAGATCATTAGAAACAGATCCATCAATTACCATATATGCTCCTGCAATTGGTGGTTGAGGATCGATTACATAAGCAGCCTGAGGAATCGTGTTTGCAATTTCTATGTCCAATGATGAGCTAGTATTCAAACCCCATGGATCACTTGCTAAAACGTTAGCAGTCCATATTTGGCCTGGCTCTAAACGTTCTGCTGGAATTAACCAGACGTTTTCTAAATCAGGAACTGCAAATCCATTTCTAAGCCATGAAATTGAAAATAAAACTGGCTCATCATCGAGATCTATAGAAGCTACATTTACTGCTAAAGGAGACAAAGAATTTGCAGGTACTAAAGGAGCTACAGGTCTATCAGTCATTGATCCTTGATATGACGAATCTGCATTACCGAGCCAAATATTAGGAATAGAAGGAGGGCCATTTTCAATATAACGAGAATTGGTCTTCATGCTTGTTCCTAAATCTTCACCATCACCAGGAATTACTTGTACAGACCAACTTTGATCACGGATTGTTTCGATGTAAGGAATGGATGTCCAGCCATCATATTTCTGAATCCAATCTCCATCAACCCACCATCTAATCAGACTATTTGTTTCAGGATCGCCATCGATATCATTTTGCTCCCAAACTACACTTAGGTTTTTATTGGCTGTTAATATTCCCTCAGGAAGCATCTTTATCGATGTAACTTGAGGTGGAGTGTTTAGAATCTCAATAGAATTAGTTTCTACCCAATTTGACCAGAGAAGCCCATCACTAACACGGACCCTTGCCATCCACATATCTCCCTTAGAAGTAGATTCAGATAAGACATATGACAGATCGTTGTAAGCAGAATATTGAATACCATTTCTAAGCCATCTAATCTCAGTCTGTTGAACATTATCTCCATCAGGATCTGTCCAGCCAACAACTACTTGTAGAGCGTCATCAGTCTTTGCATTTCCAACTGGAGAAACATAGGCAGTTGCTATCGGAGGATTATTGGAAGAACCAATTACAACTACTCCAGTAAATACAGTGTTTCCAAACTCTTCACCATCATGAGGAGTTACGGATGCTTCCCATTGGTCGCCACTTCGTATCATCAGAGGATTTACTCGATCTTCATCGTCAAGTTCTGAAATTCTTGCACCATCTAAATACCATCTAATCTGAGTTAATTGTTGAGCATCTCCGTCCAAGTCAAAGTACTCATAATCCAAAATTAATTCATCAGTATCTATTGGATTCTCTGGATTTAGTTCTAAGTTTCTTGCTATAGGTAGGGTATTATTGATAATAATTGGACCTAGATTAATCGGATTACCAAAATCTTGTCCGTCTTTTACTGTAACAGTGCATTCCCAAACTTGTCCCTTATTCAGCCAATCCTGAGTAATTATTTTTTGATCATTTAGAGCACTTACATTTAGACCATCTAAAACCCACCTTATCTGTGTTCCCTGTTCTGAATCACCATCAGCATCAAAATAGTCATATTCAACAGATAAAAGAGTAGCTTTAGTTGGTTGATCAGGAACATAAGAAATATTCTGAACCTCAGGAGGAGTATTGCTTCCAGATGAGGATTCACTAAGCCTCCAAGTGCCTGTACCCCATGAGTCGCCTGATGTTTGGCCATTACCATTGGCGTATAGCACTGCAAGATCAAAATCTACACTGCCGGTTCCTGCAACTGGAGCAGTCCAATCAGCTGACCAAGATCGTGAGAGATCAATGGTGTGTGTCAATTCACCATTCTGTAACTTTACATGCGTCCCAAGATTGGACCAAGTTCCAGAACTTGCATCTAAATTAAAACCACCATCGCCTTGTACATGTGGACCTCCATCCCAATACAGAGAGTAAGTGGAACCAGGTGTGTATCCTCCTGCTCCCCAAGGTAAACCAGTCAATGAGGGAGATATGGATGCACTAGCGCCATGACAACTGCAACCTGAAGTTGAACTTCCAGTTTTACCTGTTGAATAAGCAAATGCCACTTGACTAGTGGAAACTAGAAGAAGTAGTACAATGACAACAGCGACTCGCCTAGACCCAACCACATTGTGGCTACCGATAATCGCTCTGATAGAATGTTCGGCTAAAGACCTCAATTGTCTACTTACTTCGGAAGTGATTCAATCGGTGGCTTCATTGGTATGAATGAACTCGATACACTATGCAACCCATCGAGAGTGTAGCCATCATAGGAGCAGGGAACATGGGCTCTGGAATCGCCCAAAAATCAGCTCAGGAGAGATTCAATGTACAAATGGTCGATCGAGAAGAGAAATGGGTTGAACGAGGACAATCAATAATTGCAACTTTGTTAGGTGAAGCCGTAGAGAGACGAATCTTCTCTGAAGCACAAGTCGAGGAAATTCAGAATCGGATTAAAGGAATTATTGGCACTGAGAATGTAAATCCTAAAACGGACTTGGTTATTGAAGCCGTTTTTGAGGATTTTGAGATTAAAAATGAGGTCTTCACAACCCTTAACGAAGTATGTGATAAACAAACTATTCTTGCCTCAAACACCTCATCACTTAGTGTAAACAAGTTAGCAGAGGCTTCTGGGAGACCTGATAGATTCGTTGGCTTACATTTTTTCTATCACCCTGCAAAAAATCGATTGATTGAAATTATTCCGGCAGAGACAACTTCGAAGGAATCTCTTGATGCTGTAGAACAGTACTGCAAGACAATAGGCAAAGTTGTTATCGTGTGCAAGGATCGTCCTGGATTTGTAGTCAATCGATTCTTTGTTCCTTGGCTAAATGAGGCTTGTCTATTGTTGGAAGAAGGAGTGGCGACAACGGCACAAATTGATGCCGTCGCTTGTGAAGCGTTTGAAATTGGAATGGGGCCATTCGCACTGATGAATTTGACCGGACCTCCCATTGCTCTACATTCAACAAATTATCTTGCAGAGCAGCTCAAAACCCCTCGCTACACCGGTGCCCAGAACCTATGCGACTTGGTTGAGAAGGGGGTAATGTGGGAAATTGGAGACGAGACCGATTGTACTGAAGAAATTGCTACAGTCATTTCCGAGCGTTTACTTGGACAAGTATTTGCAGTCTGCAGTCAAATTGTTGCTGAAGAAATCTGCTCAATGGAAGATGTAGATCGCGGTGCAAAAGTGGGTCTACGTTGGATGAAAGGCCCATTTGAAATCATGAATGCAATTGGTGTAAATGATGCCTACAGAATGGCTACCGCTTACGCCACTCTAGCCGAATTCGACTTGCCTCCATTTTTCGGAACCAAAGCTGAAAGCGGTCATGCTTGGGAATTCAACTATGTCGATGTTGAGCTAACTGGCTCTGTAGCAACCGTTCGATTGAACCGACCAGAAGCCATGAATGCCCTGAATGAAACCTTGGTTGTACAACTGGGTTCAGTACTAGATGATTTGAATTCAAATAATTCTGTTCAAACGATTGTTTTGGAAGGTGCAGGAAAAGCATTCGTCGCTGGTGCAGATGTCAAATTCTTCGTTGACAAGTTGCGTGCAAATGCTTTTCACGATATCTACGAATTTACGGCAAATGGTCACGCTGTTCTGAACAAACTTGAGAGCAGCCCCAAAACCACGATTGCCTTAACCACAGGTTTAGCATTGGGAGGAGGATTGGAGCTCGCACTAGCATGTGATTACCGAATTGGTACAAGACGAAGTCAATTCAGATTTCCTGAAACAAATATTGGCATTTATCCAGGCCTTGGTGGCACACAAAGAACGGTTCGAATCTGTGGTGTTGAAGCGGCTCGATGGGCTGTTCTAGCGGGGAACTTTATGGACTCAAAAATTGCATCTGCATTGGGGATTTTGACTCATCTAGTTGACCCTGCAGACGTCAATTCTACAGTTCTAACTATAGCTAATCAAGGAAAGCCATCAAACAAGTATCCTGGTACCCCAATGAATACCGAGCACCCTGTAGCTAAATTTGCAAGTTCATTTTTCAGCGATGCAAACATACCTGCTTTACTGAATGGTTCCTGCCCTGAAGGCTTTGATGAAGATGATCGCAATGTGAGCCGACAACTGAAATCACTCAGCCGCACAGCACCCATTGCTTTACGAATGGCCAGCAAACTCCTAGACGAAGCGGTCCAAACGGATGGAAATTTAGAGGCTGGATTGGCACTTGAGTTATCTAGCCTTGAGGATATCTTTTGCACTGCAGACGCTCTAGAAGGATTAAGCGCTCTAATAGAAGGACGCAGACCTAACTACACAAATCAATGATTTTATCGACGAGGGTAACGATTCCAAGGTGGTGCACGAACATCTACCATACCCCTAATTAATTGATTTCTGAATTTCTTCCAACTCAAGAGATCACCTCTTTATTCCAATTATCCATTACTTCATCGATCCAATTCTCTAGCCATTTATCCATTATATTCACTTCCAGTGTTATATTGCAACTCGCTGCAATTTTCACACTTAACGAGCAGAGTTGTATATATGAATTCATAAGTGATGCAGTATGCACTGAGGTGCATTTTATACACTAGATGCCTTGTCCGTAACCTGTTTAATATGTCTAGAACGCCGATGGCATTACAAAGTAACGATTTTGATGAGATTCAGAGATCAATAGAAAGGGTCCAAAAAAATGGTCGGAGCATTAGACAAATTTTTGCTTCATATTATGACGATGAAGTTGATATTGGTTGGGAAGTAGATGCTGCTGTAGATGCTTTTGAGATGTTCTCATCTAGATGGACAATAGAAATTCTAGCTGCATTGTATATCGCTGGAGATAGGCGCTTCAATGAACTAAGAAATCTACTGAGAGGAATCTCATCGAGAACTCTTTCAGATAAATTAACTACCTGTCAAGATCATCGATTAGTAGAAAGGATCGTTGAAGAAGGACCTCCAATAAGAGTTACTTACAGACTAACATCTCATGGTAGAACTTGTGGGAGACTTTTGGGGCCTCTAGTTGCTTATATGAAAATAAGTAAGGAACTTGTTATCGAAGATAATTGAATACATCTGTTTACGATGCGAAGATGATTCAAGAAACCGCATGTTTCAAAGCCTATTTGTTGAAATTGTTACTTATGGCATTGGTCGAACAGTGGCGCAGTCAGCCATCTTTGTTCGTAAAGGCCCTATTTACTGTGACGGGGTCTATATTTGGTATGAGTAGCCTTCCGATCACATTTATTCCACCTACTGTGCAGGGTACCTTATCAGCGCCTCGTGAGGAGTGGAAAAATCCTCTGAGAATGAGAATAATGTCTACATTAGATAGGTCTCCAGGAATTCATTTTAGAGAATTACAAAGAAGATTGGATGCCGCTAATGGGACATTAAGATATCATCTAGATGTTCTAATCTCAGAGAGTTCGGTTACTACGATGTCAGTTAATGGAAGAACTTGTTACTATTCTGGAGCACCTGCTCAAGTGGAAATTTTGATTGGTACAGGAGTCACTGATGATGCTCAAGCAGCATCGATGCTTCCAGTGGGTTTGTCGGAATTACAACGTGCAATTGTTTCAAGGCTCACAAGATCTGATGCGCCAAAAAGTCAGGCCTCCTTAGCTCGAGATCTTGGCCGATCTAGATCGGCAGTTCATTCCGCAGTTGGTGTACTGCGTAGTAGAGGAATTGTAAGTGATGATGAACTGAAATTGGGTGATCATTTAAGTGGGCTGAAATCGTCTAAATTAGAATATAACTGGCTTGATATAAGAGTAGATGTTGCTTAACTTATGAAAAAAAACTTTATTCGGTTACAATATTAAGGGTTGAAATCAGCATCCATAATAGTCTAAATATACAGAATCCTATTACACATTGAATTTTCGCAGTTGATTGAATGTTCCGCGTTCGTCTGATTGAACATCCTATGCCTACAGGTAGTAAGGACCCCGATGTTCTTCTTGCTTGGATTCTAGATTCTATGGGGCTTGTCCGATGGAAAGCTGAAGGAACTACAGTCGATGAGGAACAAGGGGCAATTCATAGAATTATCATGCAGACATTTCTGAAAGATCCACTAATTGGCTGGGATAACGCTGCAATATCAGATTTCTCCGGTCTATCAATGACGGCTGTTCATAACCAAATGCAGAAATTAAGAGAAGCCGGAATTATTGCATCAAAGTTATCTGGTCGTTGGCATGTTAATGTACTAAGGGGAGGTTCTATGGCTAAAGCCATGGAATTGGTTTCTGCACAAACTAGAGTTATTGCAAAAATGCGATTGGACGAATTGGGAGATGTTGTTAAAAATTCTGAAAAACGTATGAATATGGTTTCGGAAGACTCTAATGATGTTTTCAGAATTGATATTTCTGAATCCGGACCTACACCCGATGGAGGGGACAGACTAGACGCATGGATTGTGGATATGGGTATTGCCGGAGACCGAGTGAAAATTGGAGATGACTTGCCGAGAAGAGTTCTGATTGAATTAGCTGAAAGCGAGAGGCCTCTTACTCTTCAAACACTTTCAGATAGAACCGAATCTACTAGATCAAGAACTCAGAGAATTATCGAAAGATTGAGAGATGCTGGAATTATCGAAAGAGTAGCCATGCGAGATAGAATTGCAATGGATGTTTATGCTGGTTTGATGAGACAATACAATGCACGAGGGGAAGAATGGCTTCTTGGTAGAGGAGGCCTGGGTAGACTTGAAGAAACAGTTACTAAGGATCTCATAACAGGAGCCAAAAAAGATAATCTGAGTATAGAAAAAGTTGAGGACATATTGACCCCTGTACCTATTGAAAGTCAAAGAATACTACTCAATACGCTAGGTGGTAGGATGCCGTATGGATATCGAGTAGCCGGATCTGATTCGGATGCGGTAACAGAGAGAGTGATGCAGATGATTGAAAGAAATCTAAGAAGGTTGAGGACAGTAGCGAAACGGCTAGATGATTCAATAAATGATAGTCTGTGAATTTTTACATCGCTATCTGAGGTTCTTCTGCTAAGTCTCTAAGATATTTTGAAATTCTGATTCCTAGGGTTTTTTGATCTTGAATATTGTGTAAGTCAACTCGCATCTTAGACGCACCCGGGAGACCTTTTGTAAAAGATACTGCATGACGTTTCATGTTCTTACATTGGCCCTCTTCATACACTTCATCGGATAATTCCAAATAGCGTTCCCAACACCATGATCTTGCAATTGCCTGATTTTCTTCACCCCATATTGGATCGTTGCTAATCCAACCTAGATCACGTTTTATTTCATCAAATATTGTTGGTCTTCCTATGGCACCTCTGCCGATCATTAGACCTGCTGCACCAGTAGCCTCTATACAATCGGCGGCTGACTTAGCATCTACAACATCTCCATTAGCTATTACTGGAATATCTACAGCATCGACTATATCACGAATTTGAGACCAATCTGATTCACCAGAATATCTCTGACGGAGAGTACGGCCATGTACACAAATACGTTTTACACCCTCGGCTTCTATCCTCTGACAAATTTCCAAAGCGGTATTAGGCCCACTACCTGTTCCTAATCTCATCTTCACTGTTATTGGAATATCTGCGGCATCAATACATGAACGTACCATTTCAACAACCTTATCTGGATTTCGAAGTAAGGCTGCGCCAGCATCGTTACGACATACTTTGGGAGCAGGACAACCAAAGTTTAGGTCAATTATGTCTGCCCGATCTTGTAGTAATTTTACTGTCTGAACCATCTCGCCTATGTCTCCTCCAAATATCTGTGGGATAAATGGTGATTCTCTAGGGTCTGATTCCACCTTCAGCCAAGAATGCTTGGCATGTCTTGAAAGACCAGATGCTGCTGTAAATTCTGTGAATGTTAGATCTGCACCGACCTCTCTAGCAAGCAGCCTATATGCTAAATCAGTTACGCCAGCCATTGGAGCAAGAAACAATGGCACCTGGTCACTCATGAACTTAGGCGAGATGCAATTCATCATGAAGCCAGCGATGATTAACCAAGTTCAATGATCAATCAACTCGGAATGTACAGATTTCTGGACGACTAAAAATTCTATGTCTATATTTAGCAACAAATCGATATCCTATATCTCTTATTGGTAACGGAATCAACCATACAAATGGATACCAAATTCTGTAATACCACCTCATATACAATAGAGTCCTTATTCCCGCTGATGAACGAATGTATGGCTTACCATTACGTATTAGATACACAGAGTCAGCGTTTTGGATATTTTGAGGTAGTGTGGATATTACACGTTGCGCATCTTTATCCAATATCGGGCGGTAACCTAGTTCCTTTCCCTTGGCTATTCTTTTGTCAATAAATGTTGCAAGACGATGGCAAAGACCGCAGTCTCCATCTAGGAATAGGTAATCACGTGTGTCCTTTGGGTTGATTCTCTCAGCTAATTCTATAGGCCAAGTATGAACGTAAACTCCATCTGATAAATGAACTAAATCTGGTTTTAATACATCTTCAATACCAAGATTGTATTTTTCTGTTAGAGAATTCTTCTCAAGAGTCGCTTCTCCCTCTTGGAATGTCCATGGATCGTGTTGAGTATGAGCGATTTGTAATGTTCCTTTGTATTCCACATATAATGAGTAGCGCTCAAATAGAAATTCTTCTAATGAACCTGGTTTTGCTTTCATTAACTCACCAGTAGCCTTCGCTTCACCACGTAACACTACACCATCGCTCTCTCGCTTTGAGCTCCATGTGTAATAATCATCTTTTTTTGAGAAATTACATTTCGCATATCGATAAGGAAGACCATATGCATATGGGGCATAACTACAAGTCACCCTACTATGAGCATCTAGAGTTAGAAATAGCACTCCTCCCTTACCATCTTTAGTCACATAAGTTCTAATGTTAAATTCTGGAAAGTTAGAAATTCCAGGTATTGGAGGAAGAAGGCGAGGTCTTACATTTTTCATCTGAAATGGGATGGTTCCAACATATGCCTTACCTTCGAAAAGATCTAACTCCAGACCATCAGGGAGGTAAGGAATCAAATGTTTAGGTTCTACTTCCCAATGCATTAGAGTAAGATTACGCCATTCTTGACTCAATGCATGTGGCCTCTCAGGCATTGGAAACGGAAGATGGTCGGTCCGTATGCTGGATCCCATGAGTTATGCAACAATGAATTTCGTTTGAACATAACCAATGTCCTTTGAACATAGAAATGAAAATAATTATCTACTCAAAAAGTAGATTCCCACTCTTCAACATCCTGAGCGCGTTCCCAATCGCTGTAGTTAGTACTACCACGTTGAGTAAGCATTTCACGAGCCAGTAGCCAGTAAATTAGTGCAAGCGAACGGCGACCTTTGTTATTTGCTGGTAGTGCAAGATCTACGTTTCGTAATGTATTGTTGGCATCTACAATCCCAACAATAGGAAGTCCTGATGATACTGCCTCAGAAAGTGCTTGAGAGTCTGCTGCTGGATCTGTCACAAAAAGAACCTCTGGTTCAGTGTAAGTACGTAATTGAGGATTAGTTAAAGTTCCTGGAATGAATCTTCCAACTATTCTCTTAGCACCAATAGATTGAGCGAATTTTCGTGCTGGGCGCTGACCATATTGACGAGCACTGACAACCAGAATTCGCTCTGGATCATAACGAGACAAGAAATTCGCGACTTTCCTAATGCGCTGATCAGTATAATTTAGATCAATTAAGTGAAGGCCAGAACCATCAGCTCTTTCAGTATCAATGAATCTTAACATGTCTGATGATTTCTGATTTGTTCCAATGTGCACAGCATGTGTCTCGTATACATCAAACGGAACGAGGGGGGACTCTGACTCACTCATCTTGCTTCCTCAGCAGCGCGGCGACCCTCCTTCCCCTCATAAGCGCTACGTCTCACCCCAAGGGGGTGTAGAGGTCAAATTTAATACGATTGTAGATCTGAAAGATCAGTACATTCGCCCGTATCATGGATTTCTGCAAAGTGTACACAAGGCTTGTGAACTACTAGAGTTAACTCAAATTGATCATGACTTGAGAATTGATCGATGGGGGCGTTCCAACCATAACCACGAGCATCAATTTCGACGAGCCAGTTTCCATTAGCTAAATTGGAGACCTCCCAGCGTTCAAAGGGGAAATCCTGAGTTGCACGGATTTCCCAAAAAGGAGTACCGCCCGATTCCTTGACACCAGGTTCCCATAATTTAATCTCTACATATCTTATCTCATTGGTATCGTTACCTACAACTTCTTCGATGAGATTTGAGTATGGAAATTCTGCTACGAAAGTGATTACCATTTTAGAAGCAGTTTCGTCTATTATTACAGGAGTATTATTTGTGTATTGAAGTTGTTCAATTGAATCTGATTCAAATTTAACATTCCACCTATATTCTTCCTCTTTCTCAAGAGTATCTGGTTCTTCTCTAATATCTTCCATTATTTCTCTTTGCATAACTAAACTAAGACACCCAGAACTAAGTGAAGAAAACAGCAGAATAAGAGCAACTCCAATGAGAGCCCCGCGCGAACGCATGTATCGGCTGAACCATCACTAAGACTTCAACCGAACGGCTACATGAAGGTGAGAAATAGTGAATTGGTGCCTCTCGGTACTCATAGGGCACGTCAACGCCATAAGGCTCAGTTGACCCTCTTGTCGTCATTGAGGCAACCCATCGAAAGAGTGTGCTCTAATCACTCTTCTTCTGATGCTACTCTTGGTTCGTGAACTTCACGGAAGACAACTGTACCAACTGCTAGATGCTCCCTTAGAGTGCGTACAAGAGAGAACTTTGCATATGCCCAATTCTGATCGTAAGCAATTGATTCAGGAAGAGTAATTGTGACATCGTCACCATCGAATTCAACTTCAAAGTCAGATCTCCCTGTATTCATCTGTAGAAGCGTTGCTACTCGCTCAGAACGATCTTCTACCACCTTTACGATGGTGTATGTATATCGTAGAGTAACTCCAGCAAGTGGATGATTGTAGTCAATACGAGCACGTCCTGCTCGTAGCATTTGTAGAACGCCTTGACGACCTCCAATCTCCACAGGTGCCCCTATTGCAAGCATATTTGGATCTCTCACACTTCTAAGTAGAACATTTTGGGATATTGTTTCTACAAGTGAAGCATCACGTTCTCCATAAGCATCCACTGGCTCGATATCAAAGGTATACTCTGTATCTACATCAGCATCAGCAAGATGATTTTCAAAGCCACCAATAAGACGTCCGTCTCCAATAACTGTGATCATTGGCTCATATGTTCTAGCTTCGTCAAACACTTCATGTTCTTTAGCGACTTCTTCTCGAGTGGTCTCGATTAACTTATCACTATCTGCATTGTAAAGATCGTAATCGATGTGAACGATTGTACCATTTTCCATGTTAGTGTCTCCTGAGGGCGACCCGCCGAACTATCTCTCCTTTTTGATTCAAACGGTCAAAGAGAAATGAAAATGTAGACCAATAAATCATCATTCTTCTTCATAATCGATGGATTGCTCGGCATCTACCGGAATAATTCTTTTACTACTGAAAAGTGCTGCCAGACCGCCGAGAATGATCAATATCCATCCAATCCACACAATGTGAGAACCTTTTAAGTCGTGAACTGTAACTCTTATCTCATCTATCTCATCTATATCCCCAGACATCATGGCTCCTAAACTAATAGATGCCTGATTTGAATCAAGAATGAATATCATATCTCCACTCGGACGAATAAATCGATCTACCTCAGAACGTTGTTGAAAGAAATTAAAACGAATTATTCCAGGAGTTACTTGATCTACACTTTCTCCATCCTTCTCAATATCAATCAAGAAACCAGCAAATCCTTCACCGATCTTATATGGATAGTCTGAATCATCTTGGCCTAACAAGACAGTTTCACGAAATATTAATTCATATCCGTTGAATTCAACAGGTTCATCCTTCTCTAAAGAAATCAAATGACTGGGGTCTGCTCGATCAACTAAAGTCGTCGTTAGCACATGACCTAGCAAAAGAAGAATGATTCCTAAGTGAGCAACGTGAGATCCCAGAAGACGGAGTTTGGTGGAATTGTTGCTTGACAACCATCCATCCTTTCTTAGACTTGGTACTGTTCTTCTAGCAGTGTTAAACAGTTGTGTAATAGTGGGTGGTATTGCGATGAAAATCCATGTTAACATGAATATGGAAAGAGCCCCTCTTGATACAGATGAGGTAAGCATTAGAGAAGGATCTCCAGGTAATTCAAATTGGTCTGCATTTAGAGATAAAATAACTGAGATAAATAAAGTTACAAGCATGAGGATATTTCCTCTTTTGGAGTCAACGGTCTTACCCCATGCGTATATTGTCAAAGCTAACACAGCAATACAGAGTATTGGTGCACCATAGAACTCATGTGCTGCAAGACTCGTTCCATCTATTTCAGCCGTGAGGAGAAGCCAAGTCAGTGTGAGGAAGGATGCTGCACCGAACCAAGGGATAGTGCGTGCCAAATTCATACGCAATCTTGTGTTTGTGAAAAAATCTAACAGATTCATTTCTTCTTCATCTGTTGAGATTAACCACGGACCAAGGAATAGAATCATTCCTATGACTGCCTGAGATATACTTGCAGTCCAAGTCCAACTTGCAAAAAGCATCAGAAAGACACCGGAAAAAACCCAAGTTAATGGAGGACGGGATTCTTCACCAAAAACAAGCAATAGCATTAATGCAAAAGCAACTAAAGTTACAGCGGTAGAACTTATCCAAAAGCCGAGAATAATTGTAGATAATAGCAGAGAAATTGCGATGTTCCGGTTGGAATCAAATAAACTAGATATACCCCGATTTTTGAGTAAACGTTTCTGTTGCAATACCATCCAATATACTGCACCTATGCATAATATAACCATCATAAAGGAATATATTGCTACCTCTATGCCCGGAGCTCCATCATTAAATAATTGTATTATTCTGATATAAGGGTCATCATAAACTCGAGTTTCTTCATTACCAACAAATGAATGTACAGAAGCCCATACACCATTGGCTCTGGTTACTAAAGTAGCATGAATTGCAAGGGCTCCTGATAACATTCCAAGAGATGGAGATGCTATGTAAGCCGATTGACGATTTGAATCGGTTCTTGCACGGGCATGAACAATCATTAGAAGAACAAACCATGGTAAGATAGAACCCGTCTCAACTGGATCCCAAGCCCAATATCCACCCCAATCGAGTACAGTGTAAGCCCATAACCCACCCAAGCCAATACCAATTGTACCGATAACAAAACCTGCACGAGCCCAATGAAGCATGGAATTATGTATTGACTCAGGTTTACGGTCCTCAATTAAACCTGCAAGCGCTATACAAGATACCGCCAAACATAGAGAATAATATGCAAAAACGATTGGTGGATGGATCACCATCAAATCCGTCTGAAGCAGAGGATTTAATGTTCCATTGAAACCACTAGACTGAGCGAATGGAGATAATATCCAAGAGGCTATCAATATCATTGCTGTAGCACCATGCATAAGTCTAATTTCACAACTATTAGACGCATTTTTATCTGACATAAACCATGTTACTACGGCCATTATTGCTGCCCAAAGAAGCAATGGCCCAGCACGCCCTCCCCAGACTGCAGATAAACGATATAGAAGTGGTAAATCTGCCCCTCCATATCGAGAAACTAGATCTAGACTATCCAAGTCATAAATAAAGGCGGTTGCTAGTAATAAAAATGGAGATACTTGCGCCACTAGAGTAGTATGTTTAGCAAAATTTTCTCCTGAAGGTAGTCTTGTGAATGACCAAAGTAAACTAGATCCTACAGCAATGAACATCAGTAGTGTACCAACGGTGGGTAAGATCCTATCACCAACCGTAAAATTTAGCACGTGAGTATCCGAATGAAAGCATTGCTGGAATTATGCGCTTTACGTAAAGACTTGGACGCCTAAATAAGATCCTTAGACACACCGCAATTTTACCATGAGGGCCCATATTACTCATCTCATCAGGGAAGCATCGAGCCATCAAAGAAAGATCATCATCGGTGAGATCAAAAAGTGCTGTTTTACCTCTAAGAATTTTATCATAAGGAGGGAATTCTTTACTCCATAATTTCTGATACTCACTCATTTTTTCTGCTGAAAGATCGTCTTCATCGATTCTTTTTCTAGCAACTTCTGCGGCAAATACGGCTGATTTTAGGGCAAGATGGGAACCTCCTTCAAACAGTGGAGATGTGAAGCCAGCAGCATCGCCAACTAACATTAACCCATCATCATAAGTTAATTCATATGGTCCGGATATTGGTATAGTTCCACCAAAAGCCGGGTTCCCTTTCTCTTTCCAAGGAGGCGAAACCTGAGTCAGCTCTTTGAAATGAGTGTTTTCAATAAACTCATCAAGTGCTTTCTTGGTTCTAGATTTATCTTCAGTAACTAAACCAACGTTGGCTCTTCCCTCGCATTTAGGGATCATCCATAGATATCCCTTTTCTGCATATTGAGGCCATATATAGAAGTCTAGATATCCATCTGTTGGAACTTCAAGCAGTTCGTATTGCATACCGGCAATTACCTTTCCTTTGGGGTTTAGATCTAAGAGTCGAGATGTAACCCCTGATACTCCTGATGCGTCGATGACAACCTTTGCCTGTATTGGGAAATTATCTCCATTACCGTCACAAAGCCAACCGGTGAAACGACCATTCTCATCTTTCTGCTTCTCCATACTGCGTAATTTATGGGATAAATGCAGTTTAGCACCTTCTGCAATTGCTTCTTCGGCAATCCATCTTTCGAAAAGATGCTTTTCAAGTACATACCCTTCTTCAGTTAGTTTCTTTGCAGTTCCATCCGGAAATATTACTCGAATACCATGTACACGCTTGCTAATCACATGTGAAGGTAAATCTAGATTCAGATTATCACAGGCAACGTCAGAAATACATTCCCCACAATGGACGGGCGTACCTATCTCTTTATGATCCTCAATCAATATGACATCTAGACCTGCTCTAGCGCTATGTAGAGCGGCATTTCCACCGCCAGGTCCTGCACCAATAACTAGGACATCGCATGTCGTGAGGGGGCCTTCCACAGTGTCTTGGGTGAAGCCTTCCATCAAGAAACCGTCGCTTCTACTATCTATGATAGTAAGACGAACATATACAACTAAGAATTGCTCCAGACGGTCCATGGCTTGGGTCCGGCTGGGCAGATATCTGGAAGCATTGGAAGATTCTGGAGAGCTAAAAAGAGTCGCAGAACCAATCAATTGTCAACTAGAGGCTGGCTGTATTGCAGACAAATTAGTGAAAAGAGGTGGACCTGCAATTCTCTTTGAACAACCTATCCTTGCAGATGGAACTGTCAGTGAATTTCCGCTAGCAATGAATCTATTCGGAACTCGTGAAAGGACCAACAAAGCACTGGGAGTAACTAACCCTAGTGATATTGGGATGAAGATGGTAGAACTAATGAAACCTGATATTGGTTCTATTCTAAGGGCGCCATGGAAAGGTATACCATTGGCACTCAGAGGATTATCCATGGCTCCTAAGAAAGTCCGTAGAGGAGCATGCCAACAAGTAAGAATGGTTGATCCGGATTTAACTAAACTTCCAATTCCTACAACCTGGCCACATGATGGTGGTCCCTTCATTACGCTACCATTGGTAGTGACACGTGATCCAAAAAATGGTTCGCATAATCTGGGAATGTATCGTGGACAGATATTTGGACCAAGAGAGGTAGGTCTACATTGGCAAAGTCATAAACACGCAGCAGATCATGCATCTAATACAGAAGATAACAAGATGCCTGTTGCAATATGTATAGGAGGACCTCCTGAATTGATATTTAGTGCAATTGCTCCTCTTCCTGACAACCTCTCTGAGTATGAATTTGCAGGTCTTTTAGGTTCAAAGCGTTTGAAATTAACTAAGTGTCTTACAAATGATCTATTGGTTCCTGCAGAATCTGATTTTGTTATAGAAGGATATACTGTACCTAATGAAAAGAGAGTAGAAGGACCATTTGGCGATCACTTCGGATATTACTCTCTAGAAGATGACTTCCCAGTTTTACATGTGACGGCTATAACACATCGTAGAGATGCTATACTTCCTGCAACAATAGTAGGAACTCCACCAATGGAAGATGGCTATCTTGGTGAGGGAGTAGGTGATGCATTTAGACCTGTTTTACAATTCCAACACAGAGATGTAATTGACTTGTTTTTACCTCTAGAAACTGGTTTCCATAATTTAGCTATTGTTGCAAGTAAACAACGCTATGCAAGGCAAGCAAGAAAAACGGCTTTAGGACTTTTAGGTGCAGGCCAACTGATGTTTCTAAAATCAATAATTGCTTGTGATCCTAGTCATCCAGTGAAAAATTTAGAAGCCTTACTAGACGTATTAGATTCGAATGTTTCAGTATGCGATGATATACAAGTATTACATGGACAAGTTGCAGATTCCTTAGCTCATGCTTCTCCTTGGAACGATGTTCATTCAAAAATTATAATCGATGCTTCGAGTCCTGTTGTAGGAGATCCTCTATATGGAACAGAATTACCAGAAGGACCTGGTAGTTTATTGGCAGAGGCTGTAAGTTCTGTAGACGGAATCTGTTCTGTAAGAATGATGCGTCCTTCAATGATGGTTGTTACAACACATATCGAAGGAGGGCCTAAGCAAGATACTTCAATGGAACAAGTTGACGAAGACGCAGCACGAAAACAAAGGGCTAAAATTGCTAGAATTCGTGATGAAATTTGGTCTATGGAAAATTCTGAAAATCTGAGATGGTTATTCATTACTGATGATGATACCGACCTACAGAGTGAAGATTGGAAAAGACGGCTTCTATGGCAATTATTTTGTCGATTTGAGGTTTCAAGAGATCTTCACTTTGATGAAAAATCTACAAGACTTGCTTGGGATGCTACTGCTCCCATACCCAGTATGGAAGGGCCTCTTCCAGTCAGACGTTGGCCTGCTGTAACGCTCCATGATCCTATTGTTGAGGCTAAAGTAAATTCATGGATGGATAAGGAGGGGCTTTGATGGAAATAAAAAATATTCTTTCATTTGTTAAAGTTGAACACACACTATTCTCCCTCCCTTTTGTTTTCATTGGATATGTGCTTGCACACAATCAATTCATGCATGAACTTTCTTCGCAGAAGTATGGCATTGATATTCTTTGGATTCTAATCGCAGCAGTAGGAGCTCGAGGTCTTGCAATGACTCTGAATCGAATTATTGATCGAGACATTGATGCTGCGAATCCCCGAACAGAAAATCGACATCTAGTTTCTGGAGCGATGTCGATGAATACGGCTTGGACTCTTTCGGCGATTTTCCTCGTAATGCTATTATTTGGTGCATGGCAACTAAACGAAGTTGCACTGATGATGGCTTGGCTCCCAGTGCTAGTTTTCGTCATCTACCCATACACAAAACGTTACACTTGGCTGTGCCACTTTTGGCTAGGTATATGTCTTGCACTTGCACCAGCGGGAGCTTGGGTCGCTGTAACAGCAGACGTACATGGGTGGGCTGCAATTACAGGAATACAAGAAGGATATCTTTGGTATCCGACAATATTCTTCATATCTTTAGGAGTAACATTTTGGATTGCTGCCTTTGATATCAATTACGCAAGAATGGATGTCGATAGTGATCGTAAAAGTGGTATCTATTCTTTTCCTTCTAGATTTAGTGAGGCCGCTACAACTAGGACTTCGGTACAACTCACTTTACTGTGGTTCGCCTGCTTCGCCATCTCCAACCCAATGGATGAGATTTGGTTTCTTGCTGCAGCAGGTATGATGTCTGCACTGAATATTGCAGTCATTATTGCTCGAGAGAAATTAGCGGACTTCCAAACTACTCTATTCCGTGTATCAATGCTTACTGGGTGGGTTCTTCTAATATCTATTATGATGATTGAACCATCCAGTGATAGTTTGTTCAATTGAGGTGCTAGGATGTTTGTACTAAGTTCAGATTACGGTACTGCCGGGGATCAAGAACAAGCGATTAATTCACTCATAGAGCAGATCGAAGGAAATCAGGAACGCTGTGTTCTGATGGGGGTGACGGGCTCCGGCAAGACCTTCGCCATGGCAAATATCATTGAAAGACTGGGTATTCCAACATTGATTCTCTCACACAATAAGACCCTTGCAAGGCAGTTATGGCAAGAAATGAGTGAGTTGTTTCCGGAGAATGCTGTTGAATATTTCGTCAGTTATTATGACTACTATCAGCCAGAGGCGTATCTACCTAATAGAGATCTATATATCGACAAAGAACTTCAAATGAATGAAAGAATAGAACAAGAAAGATTCTCCACCGTAGCAAGTCTAGTATCTAGACCTGACGTAATAACGGTGGGAACTGTTAGTGCAATATACGGGCTTAATCCTCCTGAATCTTTTCAGGAATCATATCTACATCTCGGAGTAGGTGATAAGAAAGATCCTCAAGAAGTTATGAGAGCACTTGTGGATATGCAATACAGAAGAACAACAGGCGATATTGCTCGTGGTGATGTAAGGCTTCGTGGGGAAGTTCTTGATGTTTGGATGCCAAGTAGAGATGACCCAATAAGGATTCGCTTCGGATGGGATGGAATAGAAAAAATCACAGTATGTGAAGCCATTTCATGGGAGCCATTGGATGATTTTGAAGAAGCCTGGATTCATCCTAAAGAATTCTATATGACTAGTGAAGAAAGATTCTTACAGGCAATAGAAGATATTGAAAATGAATTAGATAATAGGATTGACTTTTTCATAAACAAAGGTATGGAGATAGAAGCTCATAGAATTGAACAAAGAACGAAGTTCGATTTAGAAATGTTAAGAGAAGTGGGGTCCTGTAAAGGAGTCGAAAATTATTCTCTACATTTTGATGGAAGAGAAGTAGGGGAGCGACCTTACTGTTTGTTAGATTTCTATAGATTCTGCTCTGAAAACTTCCATGGTGGACCTGATAAGTATCTGGTAATAATGGATGAGAGTCACGTCACTCTACCTCAAGTTGGTGGTATGTATGGTGGAGATCGGTCTAGAAAGGAAAATTTGGTTGAACATGGATTTAGATTACCTAGTGCACATGATAATCGACCATTGAAAATTAAAGAGTTCCAAGAAATAATACCTCAGATGCTGTATGTTAGTGCAACACCGGGTGAACGTGAGTTGAGGCATCTTTGTGAAATTACTAATCAGAATATACATGAAGGATTGTTACATTCTCCATCTAAAGGAGGAGGAGGGCCTTCGAACTATGAAAAAAAGCAAGGGCGCTGGTCTATGGAAGAAATATTGAGCGAAATTGAGGGGGTGGTAAGAATGGAAATAAGACCAACTGGATTGCTAGATCCTGCTATATCAGTAAGAGGGACTGAAGGTCAGATTGATGATTTACTTACTGAAATAACAAATAGAGTTGCGAAAGATGAGCGTGTACTTGTTACCGTAATGACAATAAAATTTGCAGAAGAGGTTGCTTCTTACTTACAGAAAATGGGAGTTAAAGCACACTATCTACATTCTGAAATAGACACAATAGAAAGAACTGAGATTATAAAGGCTCTAAGGATTGGTCATATCGACGTAATAGTTGGAATAAATCTACTTCGTGAGGGTCTAGATATACCTGAAGTTTCTCTAGTTGCAATTTTCGATGCTGACCGTGAAGGATTTCTACGTAATGAGCGCTCTTTGTTACAAACAATTGGTCGGGCGTCTCGAAATTCTAATGGAGAAGTCATATTATATGCTGATGAAATGTCTTCGGCAATGGAAGCGTCAATACAACAAACTCTAGAAAGAAGGAAAAGACAGACAGAATTCAATGAAAAAAATGGAATTACTCCTATGACGATTATGAAAGCAAAACCAAAAATGGGCTCTGAAGTAGATGATCTTCTAGCTGGTGCAGCAGGAAAGGGGAAGAAGGGCGGTAGAAGATTGGTCGGAAAGAAACCAGGTAAGAAAGGAATTGAAGCATTGGTGAAAAAATTTTCACTTGGTGCAGGGGCTTGGAATTCAACAGATTCAGTCTTAGACAACATTAGTCAGCCAGAATGGGTGGAATCCGCCTACGAAATTTTGGGTGAACACAATTTACAATCTAATTCAATTGACGATGAAGAAAAAACGAAATTGATCGAAAGATTAGAGAAGGAAATGAAGCAAGCTGCGGCAAGACTGGATTTTGAGAGAGCCGCTTCTTTGCGAGATAGAATTTACCAAATACAAACAGCAGAATGATTCGTTGAATTGAATACGAAAGAGCGCCCCGCCCTATTTGTGACGGTCTACTCGCGTGATGACTTTAAGGTGCCAGTAGAGGACTATGACTTCTCTTCTATTGATACTCCGAGTAAACTCATTGACCAGATGGCAAAAGCAGGTGGTTTTACCGCAACTAAACTAGCACATGCACGAGATATACTGAAAAATTCAATAAAAAATACAAATGAAGAAGGAGTACTAAATTGGCTTTCTTTCCCTGCCTGCTTATGTGCCACTGGAACTCGAGGATTCTTTTTAGAGGCAATAAAAAGGAAATCTTTCAACGTCATCATCACTACCTGTGGAACTTTAGATCATGATATTGCTAGAACTTATCAGGATTATTTCCATGGTGATTTTAATCTTGATGATATAGCACTGGGAGAACAAGGTCTGAATCGTCTTGGGAATGTAGTAGTTCCTAACGAATGTTATGGTGAGATTCTTGAAAGGATTGTTCTTCCTTGGCTAGATGATATAGAATTAGAAAGAAAAGATGCACACCCCGATAATCCATGGCTAGGATTTGGATCTGTTGAACTATGCTGGGCAATGGGGGACAAAATAGAAGATGAAAATTCACTATTATATTGGATTGCAAAACATCGTATTCCTATGGTTATACCCGGTCTTTCAGATGGTTCAATTGGTGCACAACTATTCATGCATAGGCAAAAGAGTCCAGATTTTATGATTGATTTTCTGGCTGATGAACAGATATTATCAGATTTGACTTGGACTTCAAAAGAATCTCATGCATTAATGGTCGGTGGTGGGATCTCAAAACATCACGTAATTTGGTGGAATCAATATATAGATGGGCTAGATTCGGCAGTGGCAATAACTACTGCCCCTGAACATGATGGATCACTATCAGGAGCTCGACTTAAAGAAGCAATTTCTTGGGGAAAAATACGACCTGAGGCCCCTCATGTCGTAGTTGAAGGAGATGCTAGTGTACTTCTTCCACTCCTAGGAGCGGACTTGTTCGTAAAATCTTAGATGACTAAATCAGCACTTCAGTAGGATGCTTGATAGGGCATTGCTTAAGAGGCGTATAGTCGCGGCTCGCGAACATGTCCGTAGAGGCTATGTTACAAGACATGATAGACCAATTGACTGACGCCATGAAGGATGCTGCAAAGCATGACAAAGGTGTGAACGCGGCTGGAACACGCGTTCGAAAGACTATGCAGAGCATCAAATCTGCTGCACAAGACGTTCGTAAGAAGGTACAAAACGACCGTTCCTGAATAAAATCAACTATTTTGCTTTTGATCTATTCTGATTTACGTAGACTCTTTGTCCATTCTACAACTCACTTTCAGAGTGGGCAAAGAGTTCCATTAATGACACTCTCATTGCTGTTAAAGGACGCCAGCCCTCTTCTGTTCCGGCATTTTTTAAAGCATTATGAAGTAATGAAAGATCGGGTCTTTGAACAGCCTCGATAGATTGATGTGATACAGGACTGGGTATTTGCGAAAGTGACTCTATAGAGTGAGAAAAATTTAGAGCATCTGTGTATCTATTCCAAAGTAGATGCATTTCTTCTATAATTGCTTCAGAGGACCAAGCTCTACGTCCAGCTAGATCAATCACACCTTGAGTAATGGAACCAGTATCTGTGAGAATAAGCAATCCTAGAGCGTCTGATGCATCGCGTATGTGTACCCAGTGCCTTGCTTCAATATCGGAGGGGGCAATTCCTTCAACTCCAGACTTAACCCATTCAATCCATTCATGAATAATTTCTGTACCCCAACCTAGTACACCTTCTGGAACTAGCAAGTCGTGTATCTTCACAACTAAATCTGCAATTGGCTCATCCATAAAAGCAGGAATAATAGCAACATCAGGAGGGGGTGATAAGGTATGGGAAATTTTTCCAAGAGACACTGTCAAATCTGCATCTTCACGATTTACAGTCAGTATAGCACCAGATCTTTCTAAACGATTTGCAAGCGAATTATATACTGCATCAATCTCACCAATTAAGAATACTGATTTAGACCGAATCTCAGGTTTAGATGTGACAGTCATAACCTTACCGAAAAGAGGTTTGCAAATGGTTCTGATGCTCATTTAAGTCATGGAAAGACTTGTTTTTTCAATTTTTATGAAATGATCAATACAATCTCTGACTATTGAAATAATGATATCTATTTCTGGACTAGTTAATTCAAAATGTGGGGTGAATCGAAGTGCATTAATTCCTCCATGTATAACGCCTAGTCCATTTTTCCTACACCATGTCTCCACCTTATCATTACCTACTACTGGAAATCTGGCAGGATCAAGTTCAGCACACACCAAAAGTCCTGTTCCTTGTACTGAAAGTATAGCGTCAGGATATTCTGACATTAAATCTTCTAATCGGGCAACAAGCTCCTTACCTCGATCTCTAATATTTTGACGTAATTCTGGAGTGATGCGGTCTAATACTGCAATTGCTGTTTCTAAAGCCCGGGGATTAGTTGTCATTGTATTACCATAAATTCCAGTAACATAAAGTTCAGCAACCTCAGCAGTCATCCCTACTACTGAAAGTGGATATTGACCTGCATTTATTGCCTTTGACCATGCCTCCATATCAGGAGCCTCGGCATCTTGAAATCCTTCGTAGTCAACAATGCTAAGACAACCTTGTCCTCTCAATCCTGCCTGTACGGAGTCAATAATTAGCATGGAACCATGTTCTTTAGTCAATCGGCGCGCTTCATCATAGAATTCTCGATCTATACAAACTCCAGGGGCGCCCTCGCCTTGAACTGGTTCAATTGCAAGTAACTCAACAAAAAATCCATCCTCATTAGCACGAGAGAAAGCGTCTCTTAGAGCATCTATGTTATTTGCTGGAATGAGGTCTAAATTTTCTCTATTTTGAAAGGTTTTAAGGTTTTTATCATAACCATCCTTGCAAGAGTGTGAAATTTGCGCTGGCCTATCAGTACGTCCGTGAAAGGCTCTCTCAATAGCCATCATCTTTGTTGGTTTACCCTCATGAGGTCCGCCTGGTCCTGTCATTCTTAGTGCATTAACATCAGAAATTCTCATTCCAACCGTCATCGATTCTGAGCCAGAGTTCATACAAATGAATCTATCAAATGGACATGACCCTCGAGTATGTCCAATTTCTTGCTTTAATTTATCTGCCAACCTTTTCTGACTGAATGAAGGAGTCATCACATTAGCCATTACCCAATTCTGATGCATCGAAGAAATGACATCATCGGGGCCGTGGCCCATACCTAACATACCATATCCTCCATTATCATGAATTACTGCTCCATGAGATGTCACAATCCAAGGGCCTCGGGCTGATATTGCAACGTAGGGATTGATAGTAGCCGAAGAATAGAAATTAACATAATCTTCCTGTAGTATAGAAATTAAATCATCTTCGTTTAACATCAAAGTTCCAAGACCTAAGTCATTTCTTAATTTGAGATGATTAACATGTGCTTCTTCAATAGCTCTAACAAGTTGTTTACTAGATTCAGTAAAGGAATACAAAATGTCATCCGAAAGACCCGTGGTTTGAGCATTTCCCGAATTAGAGCGGATGTCATTTAGTAAGTCCAAACACTTTGCCATCGTGACCCGAACGAAGGTATGCACATCAATATTTGTCCGATACTAGGATCTTTTTGATTTGCATTTTACTAAAATCATATTGTTGAAAATAAATTTCTGATAATCATACTAAAAATCAAATTAACTTTAATTTTTCAATTGAAATTTTCATTTAATGTTGAAATTTTCAATTGGATTATCAGTCTTTGTTAACATATAGATTAAGTGCTAATACACATAAGATCATGCAGGGAACAGCACGGGGGATGCACTTACCCAGCAATTTGAGGAAGCAAAATGAACGATGAATATCGAATTCAAGAACTACTACAGAGAGAAGTATACGTAGGTAATACATTAGTTGGAATTATTACTGGAGAACGGAGTCACCCAAGAGATGAATTTGTCCAATCTATGAGGCTTGAGGTCGTGGATGACGTAGCAGGAGAATTCATGCGAAAACCGGCTGATTCAGCTCCTCTTTCCAAAGAGTTAGTGCACAGCATTAGGCCTGACGGAGGAGTGAAATTATCCAAATCAATGCGTGAATTACAGCGCAGGTGGAGGAACACTATCAGGATAAATGAACAATTATGGGCTCCTGATGAACTTCTAGATAGAGCTGTTATGGATAATGATGGCATAGATCTTGGTAATGTAGTGAGTTTTGTCAAAGTAAAAAGAACCTTCAGAGGAATTGTAGTTAACACACATGCGATACTAAGAAGAAAATATGATTTACCTGAGAGGATAATAGTGCCCGTAAAACAACTTGCTAGAACAACATCATTCCTTGACGAATTGATACTAAGATGTTCAGCGAGTAGATTAGTTACACTCCCAAGTTACCTGGCCTTGAATGGTGGCGAAACTGAAGAATAAGAAAAATGGTGGGCATGACAGGATTTGAACCTGTGACCTCCCCGTTATCAGCGGGGTGCTCCAGCCAAACTAAGCTACACGCCCTTGAGCAAAGCAACCGAGAAGGGCATCCATTTTGAACATGCCCATTCTCAATTTAATGATATCTTGAGCATCGGAGGAGTCATGAAGGGAGTACTACTCCGCTAGAGCACTCATGCCCGTAGTGAGTGGTTCCTCAGGTCGGGCGGTTGCTGATATTTTGGCACCGTTGTTGGACATGCAACACGTACCATTACTCAGTAGAAAATTTCCTGATGGAGAAGGGTACGTGAGAGTCCCCTCTGATGCTATTGAATCAGTACGATGCGAGCCCGTGGTATTAGTTTCAAATACCTATCCAGACTCTGGAATCCTAGAAACCATTCTTCTACTCAAAGCAATAGGAGATGTTCGCAAGGGAGATCTATCTAATTACAAAGGAAAAGAGCCTCAGAAACTTCCAGATGTAGGCTCCGAAGTTTATCTTGCCATCCCTTATTATGGATACTCAAGACAAGATAAGAGATTTTCACCAGGAGAGGCAATTAGTGCACGTGTGATTGGTGAAATGCTTGCCAATTATTGCGACGGAATGGTCATACTAGATCTTCATGCCCCAGAAGTTTTGAAGGAAATATCTGTACCAGTAGAATTTGTTAGTTCGATGCCAGAAATTGCCGATAGGCTACGAAGTGAAGTCAATCCAGACTTCGTCCTCAGCCCAGACAAAGGTGCTATTGATCGTGCAAAGGAAGTTGCTACGATAGGAGGCTGGGAATTTAGTTACCTAGAAAAAACTCGCATAGATGCACATACTATAGAACATAGTCCGAAGGATCTAGATGTCAACGGAAAGACTGTTGCGATTGTAGACGATATGATCAGCACGGGTGGGACCATATGTCGTGCTAGTGATGCACTAAGACGTCAAGGAGCAACTGCAGTTCATGCGGCTTGTACTCATGGTTTATTCACCGCTGGAGCTATTTCGAGACTCTCGAATCATGTAGATGGAGTACATAGTTCGGACTCATTACCCAATCCAAGAGCTGTAGTTAGTTCGGCTCCGGCTCTTGCTCGTGGCCTACAAAATCTGATGAAATAATCATACAGACAGTTTACCGAAGGTAATCCGCTGCGTTTATATCAGTCACGCCGTGCGCCGGACTACCCCACATGAGGAGTGAATCCAATGAGTGTACACAAAATATTCGAAACCCCAGAAGACGTGCAACAACAAGTCTACGACATGGTCAAATTGATTGCAAAAGGTGATGGTGCGCTAAAGAAAGGTGCAAATGAGGTTACTAAGGCAGCTGAGAGAGGAACTGCTCAGATGGTCGTTATGGCTGAAAATGTCAATCCAAGCGAGCTTTTAGCGCACATACCAATGATTTGTAAGGAAAAAGAAATTCCATTCATTTACGTAGAAGATCAAGCATACCTTGCAGAAGCTGCAGGAATGCCTATTGGAACCAGAACTGCTGCAATAGCAGTCATGGATGTCAACAAAGATAGCGCTGATCGCTTCAAAGAAGTTAAAGGACACTTCGAAACTCTATCTGCTTGAATGCAAAATCATGAATTAAGGAGGATGTGATATGGCAGAAGTTGATGCTTGGCCCGCTGAAGTTGTAGAGATAGTTGGTAGAACTGGTATGACTGGCGAAGCAACTCAAGTCAAGGTACGGGTCAATGACGCACCT